>Ga0136643_10009535_pt1 | contig 14289 bp, 6 predicted proteins | sample TergutLab28metaG_FD_96883 | JGI IMG/M metagenome (GOLD analysis project Ga0136643, IMG submission 96883) | Labiotermes labralis P1 segment gut microbial communities from Petit-Saut dam, French Guiana - Lab288 P1 (version 3) (version 3) | ecosystem: Host-associated > Arthropoda: Insects >... | reverse complement strand
CCCCCTCTCCCCCCCCACCCCCCCCACCCCTTTTGGTCCATCAGTAGTAGTGGGCCAGTGCCACTTCTTTGTCGAGGTTTCACAATCACGCTCAGACACACCACAGTCGGTAGGACTCCTCTGGACCGCTTGATCAGCCAGACGCAGAGACCTCTACCTGACAGCACACGACACTCACAAGACACAGACATCCATGCCCCCGGCGGGATTCGAATCCGCAATTCCAGCAAGCGATCGGTCTGGGAGCAACGACCTAGACCGCGCGGCCACTGGGATGGGCAGTCTGCTTGGAATATATCGTAATAATAATCTAACCACTACATTAATTATCCTGTGAAGGTCCAATAATGTGGTAGTTTTACGGAGTTAATTTCATTGCGATATTCCGAGAACCTTTAAATTATAATGCTTTCGTATCTTCTGTTACGGGTTGTAAACTTGCTTCGAACACCGCCTGCCGTGAACTGTATCTTCGTGAAAACTTCCCCCCTTAATTTCGCAAGTATATATCTGTTTTCGTCTTTATTCCGCGAGGTTGTCATTGAGATGCCTCAGACCAGTATGATGAGTAGTGCGTTTCCACATTTCCATATTTCCACCTGGTAGGCCTAACGTGCTGCCATGTCTACGTTTCCAGTTTACAACAATATAGTAATATTCATCAGAATGTATGTTGCCAGGCAGTACCTGAATGTGACACCTTTCCTCGTCCTACTGTAAGATTCGTGACGCGAGTTTGCAGATTTCGTCCTTGAGAGCTAACATTATTAGCATACACCATTTATTTCTTGATTTTAAAGAATGTATGATTGTCTTCTCTCCAGTCGCGTACTTTCTTTTACCAGCTGAGCGACCTCCAGCTTCTGAATAAATCCTCTGTTGCATGAAGTTGTTTCGTTAATTTATGGCCTGGACATGTCAGTTGTTCCAAAGACCTTTATGTTTCCTACTTGACCCCTTTGTGCTCATCGCCAAACATCATCTCTGCTAAATCGGACCGCATTACTATTTGACCCGTTCTGCATGCTCTGCAGCCTCCGCGAACCCATGGACAGAAACCGCCTAGGACAGTGTACCGCACTACTTGATAGGACAGAGTGTGACCGATACTGGGAGGCTAGGGCAAAAATTATGGAAAATTTACTTTGTTTTTTTACTATTACTATTTTTGTGACTACTTCTTATCGTTAGGACTTTTATATTTACTTTGAATGTTTTTAGTATTTATACTGTAATTCTAACGTTTTACTTTTATTGGTCGCATAGGTCAATGTTAAACAATGCACCTGCCATTAGGATAACAAAACTATTTTGGTTCTGCCACATGTTTGGTGTTTCCGATAAACCACCGGTACCAGAACTGCTTCCAACATGTTGTTTTGTTACAGGAGCGAGACCAGCTTTCTGATGTTCCTTTGTTGTGGTCGAGGTAGAGCAAACTCCCCCTAAGGAGAGACGAGACTAGCTTGCCCATCTGCCTAGGTTCAGGAAACCTCCCTCAAGATTTAGGGAAATGCTGCAGCTGTCCTTAGCCTACTGCGAAAACACCACGAGGTCAGGTTTCTTAACAGTAATTAACACAAATGGTTTCGCAAAGGCAGTACGGATAAAACAGGCCACTTGTTTTCCCACGGCTTGGCTCGGGCAGTAGGCATATTCGTTTGAGTAGGAAACGTTTGATTGAAAGTGTTTTAAAACAGGGAGACCGTGAAGTTAATTACGCTCGTGCTTTGCATGAATCGAGGAAAGTGAACGCATAAGGGACCGTCGATTCGTCGTTTTGTTTTGTCTGCAATATTGCCTCTTGGATTCAGGTTGAATATGTGTGCAGAGTTGTCGTGAGTTTCATTTGGTTATACCGGGCAGGTCCTAATTTACCTAAAGCTCAGTAGAGATTACGACCAATTTGAGAACTGTATCTGTGGGGTAAATTATATGAAATACGGATCGAAGTAATGACTTGAAACTTCTGCGAGGACTGAATACCATCAAGTTCTCTCGTTTCGGGCGATGAGACGTGAAGATAATGTTCGTATCGAGTGTTTCGGAAACTGTTGTTATCTCTTTTTTTGTTGTATCTCCTTCGTGTGGGGTTGATGTGACGAATAACCCGGCCACACGTATCTGCCAAGACCTGCAAGCTTCATGTGAAATACTTTTACTCCAATTAGGCCATGTAATCAACAAAGTACAAAGAAGTATATTTATGCATCTTAGTTAACCTAGGAATGTACGACTTTGTACTGGGCTAGGTCCCGCCATAGTACATGAGCATTAGGACCAGTCAGCCCCTTAAAACCTATGAACGAACGTTATTTAACCCTTTGACCCTGGGTCTAACTCAATCAGCAACTGACTGTCCGTCTTGGTGTCGAGCCCTCCCTCCCGCCGGATCTCATGACCACATCCTATAGAAAAGTGAAAGTAGGAGCATTGCTTTTTGTAAGGTTCGCCCGTTTGCCCTTCCGGTAAGAGCAACAGCTTGATAAAGATGAGTGTGGTGCATCGGTGGAATGATAGTGGCAGGGGAAAACAGAAGTAACCGAAGAAAAGCATGTCCTAGCGACATTTTGTCCACTCCAAATCTTGCATGAATTGACCTGGGATCGAATCCGGGTGTGCGTGGAGAGAGGCCGGCGACTAACCTCCTGAGTCCTGACACAGCCTACGAGTTTCTAATACGTAGTTAGTCCGACTGTCTCTGCAGTTCCTACCTCACAGATAGCACAGTCTGAGTCCGTTATAAAGATCATTTGGTTATTCTATTAAAGCTGTTCACAGAAATATGTCTTTATTGGGTGAATCATACGAAATGCATAAATATACTGTGCGGCACAATACAGAGTATCTGAAAGCCACAGCGGTTTGTGCCTGTTCTCTGAATTACCATTGCACATTTATCGTCGTCTGTTGACAGTTACGACGAACTGCCTTCAAGGTTAGAATGAAGGAAATAAATGAACACCTCTTAGAAATGCTCTTATTCTATGCAAGAAAGCATGACCTCAATAGGGAACGCAATTTATACATATGCAGCTGAGGATTAAGGTCGGTGTTGGAGCTTGTGAGTAATCACAGTAGTTTGGGAATGCGTTTGATGTCCGATGAGGCGAAAAGTTACATGAGGCATTCGATAACTAGGTCAGTAACGAAATTTCATTCAATAAGATTCGATTGCCTGGTGGCATTTGTCACAGCAGTCACCGTTACCAGGGCGGCAGGAGCTGGTCTGAGGCCTGTGTGAACACAGCTGTAGGTGTTACCGCCTGTAGCAGTCACCATATGAAAGTGTTGACAGAGCTGGTCTGGATACACGTAAACACGATGTTATAGTGTTGTGCACTTTATTGCGTCGAGTTTGGTGCACGTTCAGTTTTTTAATACATAAATCACTTGTGGTCTTATTATTAGTGGTGTTGTTGTTGCTTCTAGCTTCACGGAGTAGACACTCGGGCCTGTTCAACTTCAGGATTATATCTGAAATCATGCATCCGTTTGAGGCATTGCATTGTTTCTTTGCCGGTGTGTCGATCCATGACAAGGTCCATACTGACACAGGGCTATACAAACACGGAAAAGCGGGAACATAATCCATGCCCCGAGTGGAATTGGAACACATGGTACCTGCTTTGGAATACTTTCAGACAGGCCTACTCCAATTCAGGATTGAGTCTGAAATTGTATATCCTTCTAGATATATGTTAGGTTTTGTTCGAAGGGGTGTCAGCTTATCGTAAATCCTCTGTTTACACAGGACTACAGAAAACAAAAGCAGAGACATTTTGTCTTGCGAGTGGAATTCGAACGCGGCGACTCTGCGTTCGAATGGTTTAAAATATTAGGTCTCCGTGGCCAATGTCATCGGCGCGTCCCGTGAATTATACAAAGAGAATACATTGCCAAACTGAACGTTGTTCTTTTCACAGTGAGTTTATTTTATCGTTGTCCTGAACACCCCAGCTGTCACGGGACCACTTACCTGTGTGTGAAATAATGTCCCTTCAGTAACATGTGACAAACTGTAGCCTGATTTGTTTAGTTTCCTTAGCCCAGTGAGTGCAGTTGAATCAAATGCCGGAACCGCCTGTGTTCCCAGGGTCAGGTGTGCTGTTCTGCCACTACGGATTTCTGTAGGTAGTGCAGTTGTGCTATTGACAGGGAGGTGACCTGAGGATGTCTTTTTTTGATGCAGATCTGTGCCTATCACGCCTTTGTGTGCCTTTGGGCTGCCAATAGTATATAAGTATTTAGAGATGGGATACGGCTTCCTGGCTGTCTCTTCGTAGCATATTGAATGTTATTCTAGTATTTTTGCTGTTGACATATTGAGGGTGCGACTTATGTATCAGTGCTTCGAGTTTTCCGCGGATTGATAAGGGAAGGTAAGGACGACAAGATAAGAAGCAGTAACAAGAACAGGGCTTTTTACCACTGCAGGATTTCGATGAGGCATAACCGTTGTCTGTAAAGTGCCTTAGAATATGCATGGCTATAATATGCAATAAGTGTGGTATTTGTTGAGATACTGACTTCCGTTATTTATACGATACCCCTCTGTTATAATGTAGATTTTTCTGCATTTGATTCGCGGCAGAATGAAGAGAGTTTTCTGTATTCCAAAGCATCCAGGCGGGCTCTAGATCCGCCCAACCTTATAGTCGGTGCTTACCATTGGTGCTGTATGTGGGGTGAAGCACCCAGAGCATGAGGCTGACCACTTACCACCATCTAGTGTCGAAGTTAAGAATGAATGGCAGGTATACCTCTACTCACCCATGAGATTTCTTGGCTTGCATAGGGACAACATTATCGTATCTAATATACTGCGGTACTTCTTTAGTGCTGGGGTTCGAATCCTGGTGTCGGTGAGATTTTCCAAACCGGCCCTGCGGCCCACTCAGGCTCGTTTAGTATGGGTACTTGTTGATTTACGGGGGTAAAGCGGCCGGTGGCGTTGACCAACCCCTTCCATCTATCGCCGAGTTTAAAGAAAGAGTAGAGTACACATCCACTTCCCCACCGTGGCTTCATGACAGGGTATAGGATGAACTTTACCTTTTTACGGTACTTTCTTATGAACTGAATGAATTTCTCTTCACGCCAAGGACGGGTATGAAATTAAATGATTTGTTACTACATTTGTGTGCTTTAGGCATGAAACTGTGAAAATGGTGAAAATGGTAACAGGGACAGATTTAAGCATCAGTTCGGACCCTTCCTCTTTTTACTTTGCCGAACGTGTTGGTGGGTGAGATTGCTTGTATGGCTGATGAAATTACGGGAGAAGGTCGATCGAATCCAGTGAAAGGTCCATGCGAATACAGCGCTGATCCTTCGGTTTCTTGCAGAAGGCGGGAAGTCTAGTGCCCAGGATACTATCACATCCTTAAGACACTGCATCCATGCAGTTATTGCCTTCACTATCAAACACACAGTCTTCCATTTATAGAAAGACACGTCTTCTTCACACAGTGGACTTATGTTCACTTTCTTTAATGGACAGACGTGAGAAAAGACTTTAGCGAGCAGGTAGTTGAATGAGGGACTGGAGGTTCTCATAGCTGTGTTGTTGCATATTAAATTGTTCCGGGATTTATTACGCCGTGTGGACTGCAAAAAGTTACAAACGTTTCGAAGGACCTTTGTGTCCTAAACCTCATGGTCAAGCAGTTTCTTGGACTGATAAACCCTGGAATCTGATTTATTACGCTTCTCCGAAACGTCGGTAACTGTTTACCCGTCGACACGGCGTAACATCCTAGAAGACATGGATCTTCAGGAAATATAATGTTTTATATTCCCTCCGTACATGACATTTTTCCACTTCCTAGAAATGAATAGACGTCTCATTGCGAACTAATATTGCTGTAACTGTAGAGCAGGGAAGTGGAGATTGTGGTCACCTCATCGGCCGCCAGAAAGACCTTCAATCTTTTTTTGCAGCGAACTGTACATCACGGTGTGTTGTCTGACAGGTAAGTGCCAAGGGAGGTCGTCTGTGATTGCGAGGAGCAGCTGGTGTCTCGACGTGCAATGCCCCGTGAATAGAAACTCGATTGAATCTGAGTTGCCTTAAAAGAAAACTTTTTTTTTGCTAGACGTAGGGTAAGGTATGGGGGGGGGGTTGAAAAATAGACGTGTGGGCGGACGTCCAACGATCCGTATCCGACGCATAACTGTCAGATTATTCTGGTTCCCCCACAGTGCATTGGACAGTCTAGAGATTTGGTAGGCGTGAGAAATTCAAATCCTTTAAGATTTTATTTTCAGATAATACTGTTTCCAGAATCTTCAGACGTTGATTTGTTGGTTATATGGTTATTTCACAGCTCTTCTTCCTTTTCTGAGTCACTATGACCGAGTTTGATAAATCAAATGGAATGTGACAGGAATCAGCCTAAATCCACTTTAACCATTTGTGGTCCAAATTATTATTGTGACTTCCTCCTACACGATGATGCATATTAATTTTCTAGGATATCTCTGAAACTTCGTAGTCCAAAAGCAGGCACTTGACAACACGAGCTTAGAGAAAACAAACACAAAACGCTGTAACAACGTGTCGATTTGAGCTCGACATTGGTTCTGTTACGGCGGAAGTGCTATCGAATTTAACTCGACATTGGACACTGGACCGACAAGGATTAAGGTACTGTGACGGTATTGCCTAGAGGGTCTGTGGAGTGTGACTGTACTTGGTGTTGTAACCATAGTCTTGCTGAACACCAGTTTGACGTGTTAGCGCTGACTCGCTTTCACATAACAGCTAACTTCTCACCTCTCTAGAGACACCGCTGTGCTAACTTCTAATCTCTTGACACAGTAGCTCTAATAAGGAAGACAGCTGTACACCAAGGTAACAGAACATTCGTACCTCGAAGGACATCGCATCTCGTGGTTCTGTCGTTATTCTGGCTTTCCTGATTTCTTAAATCGGCTATAAATTTTCGGACCACAATGGAACCTGTGTCCCAGGAAAGAGGTGGAAAATTTAAGGCGAATTATTTGTTAAGTGTACAACTTAATTTCGAAAATAATCTGTTACAATAGTAAGTGGTACTGTCACTGACACTTGGCGAATGACATGCCATTTTTCCAACCTTCCGAAGAGCCCTTCAACTCAGCTGTCATCCTCGAAAGAGTCTCTATACCAGCATGTTTTGTGTACTTTGTCTTATGTGAACTAAAATGTAATAAGCAAGAGACAATAAAATTGGTTTTGGTGTTTTGCTGACCGTGCATCTCAGTATAATCTTAGTAATTAATCAACTTAATGCACAAAATCTTGTTTTATAATAAGTTTATTATATGCCTCTACATGTTTCGAGCACATGTGCTCATCATCAGGTGGTCAAAATTGTATTATACAGCATCTGGTATCATCACACGTATAGGTGGCCGTCCCGTGCACATGTTGAGAGTCTTCTGTAAAATACAGTAGAGGCATATAATAAACTTATTATAAAACAAGGTTTTGTGCATTAAGTTGGTTAATTACTAAGATTAAAAAGAATAAAATTGGTCTTTGAGAAACTGTTGAGGTGTGAAATTATTGAAACCGGTTGATTTATAATATAGCATTGTTAATATTATTTTTACTTCTGTCTATTACTGATCATTTTTATGCTTGAGTACGGGATACTCACGCACCAAATTGCGTATAAGATATAATCAAAGTTAGTTACAAACCTGCATATTGTGCTTATGTGAAATGAAATTTGATCGGTTGATATCTCCTCTCTTTACATTTTTTATTACTTATTAGTATCACGTAAATACACAAATAACTTTGGATCTCAAAGCCCTCTACGACCCCGAATCTCTGCTTGCATACTGTCACGATAGAGAGGGGTGTCTAGTAATTTTTAAAAATAGCGAAGTATGTTTGAGTGAGTCTCCCCCTTAGTGGAATTTCCTCGTAATAAGTGGAGTGAAGTAGAAATTAGTGCACGAGTATGGTGGAAAATGCACTCGCCCGCCACGTGGCGGGACCGCCCGTTTCAGCCGCTCAATAAGACGTTGAGTCCCTGCCTGCTGGTGCAGAAGAGCCAACAGCTGCTGGAGAATGGCTGCCGGCAGAAAGCAGCTTGATCCCTTCCATGATTGTGTGGTTCTTGTGGCCAGATTAGTTGCTGGAGGCTAATGTCCTCTTTCTGTTTATTTATGGTGTACTTCTGTTTGGATACCGCACACGTAAGATAAAAATAGTGTAACATTTAACATAATGTTTCGAACAAAGATATTTTTGGAATTTTAACTAATAATCATATTCAAGTACAGCACATTGCAACACGTTACAGTAGTAGGTAAAGACAGTACTGTATAATGTTCAGAGTTGAAGCAGTTAGTAAATTAAATATTAATGCAAAAAAATAACATTGAATTTCCATGGATCTAATGGGTTAATTTAAAGGGCGAAATTTTAATACTGAAGGTTTGTTGTATTGATAATAACAGATTTCAGAAAGTAAAGAAATATCTCATGAGCCAAACAGATGCCAGTGCGCACGGTAAGTTGTTTTATACGTATTTCAAAATCCTGACAACGGTGCCCTAGAATACCGAAATCTGTATGCAAGATATGATACATATTATTGTGGTACTGTACACATTGTTGTGGTATGAATAAAAGTGTTGTATTTACCGTGAAGAAGAAAGTTGATACTGCCGAATGAAACTTGTGGCTGTGTTAACGAAGGGACGCGAGGCTGACAAGGAATGTATGTAAAACCTTGTTTCAATGTACAATGTTGAATAAAGTTTTGTGTGAACAAAAAAAAAATGCAGTTGCTGTAGTGACACACAGCCGGTTACACGAATAGACGTTCTAAAGTCGACAGGAACAGGAGAGTGATGGTGGTGGTGGTGGCGGCAATTTTTATATTTCATTCATCTGTGCGCGAGCCAGTGTGCCATTAAGTCAAGCCATACAAGATGAGTGGAAGTAAGACTCCACGCTCTGGAATTAAAGTTTCGTGCACCTGTAGACAGTTGGCCCCCAGAACCTTTGGAATAAACGAAAAGTACGTATGTCCACAGCTACGTATCCTGTTAGCACAATGCAGAGTAGAATTTGAAAGCAATATAAACCAGTTTATCTGTAAACGTATTAGTTTCTCACGAAGGACTCCGCTCCTTAGAGTTAGCTAGATATAAAACAATTTACATCGATGGCTGCTAAGGGCCTCCCATTCTAAAAATTCGTTCAGATTATTTTACTGAGCTCGCGGGAACATAAACGAAAACAAAACTCTCAGCCACCCCTCCTTTAAAACGTACAAGAGGTTGGAGTTTCAGACATTCTAGCCAGTGTATCGCGCTGTGATTCGTAACTGATTTTCAGACAACAGACGAACAAGACGGGCAGGCCAGATTGTGCCAGTCATCAACAGCCAGACGCAGGCACCAGTTGGTATTCGTGTTGTGTGGTGCCGCAGTCTTGATTCAGTCTGTGAATGTGACTGCTTTGTAAAACAAACGTTGTTGAACCAAGCGACCATTGGCATTCGGCGTAACATTATGTGTGGAAAAATTGGTCAGTGATTGACTGGCTTAATGTTCGTGCGCCACGCAGAAACACGAGTAGGGCTTTTTTAGAATGATGGAACGAATAGTGCTTGTACGGTTCATTTTAAGAGTAAACATTAAAAAAAATGCGTATGTCCCAAACGCAATTTTTTGGCACTTGATTCCTAGAACTATCCAAGCACACTGATGGGTTCAAGTACCAACCGTTGGATAGTTTAAAATTCTGAAGTAAGTACCGTTCTCTGAAAAAAAAAATCATTCTCTAACTTTTGTGACAGTAGCTGCACTGAATGGACAACAACGATCGCCCAGCCAATGGCAACAGCAATAATTAAGTGTTAGTGTGGATTCTGTTTTGGTTTATGCCCCTATTTTTAATATCGGAAATTAAAGTAAACCTATCAGTATGTGGCATTTTATGCGCGAAATATACCTCAGACGCTTGGAAACCACTCTGCACCGTCGTGGCTTCGAATCATAGCCTCATTCCTTTTCTTTTGTGTCCTAATGTGTTATTCACACCTTTTTCTCCTATTTTGTTCAGAGAAGATTACATCCTTGTAAACTGCACTTGCTTCAGTGTGTTTTACACTGGGTGTACATCCTGGGTCTACCTGCAGCACAAGCATCTGCCGGTAGCAGATGTCTGTGCAGACTGCCGCACTGGGCTTCAACTATTCAATGAAGCCCAGCAGCGTGGGATTATGAGAGTTCTGTCTATTGGAACGAGTCTTTGGGCGCAAAAAAATTATGAGTGGCAATGAAAAAAACAGTGGGACTTTTACGGTGAACAATCAAGGCGACCGGATATTCGACCTAATCCACCCTCTTAACAGACACCTGCTACAGCTGGTTGGTTGCTGTTATTGTAGTCTCATTTGGCGTGACTTGATGGCAGTTTTGTTTCTAACAGAATCAGTCGTTGAATTGGCGGGACTGAAAATGCTTCTGACACGCAATTTGTTCGTTTCTGTAGCAGTAGAAATGTCACGTTTGACGTGTCGCGGGGTAGTTGGCTTCTTTCTTTCAGATTTGTTGCTCATATTTCCTATAAATTATTCATATTCAGGGCGGTTCGCTAGGTGCTGTCGTTCATTCCCGGAGGTAAAGGTAAAGCACCCAATATTGTGCGGGTGATAAAATCGAAAAGAATGATATGGGCTGGGCATGTGGCACGTATGGGTGGGGAGAGGGGAGTGCATAGTGTCTTGTTGGGGAAACCGGAAAGAAAGAGACCACTGGAGAGACCTGGGCGTAGATGGGTGGATAATATTAGGATGGATCTCCAGGAGGTGGGATGTGGGTATATGGACTGGATTGAGCTGGCCCAGGATAGGGACAGGTGGCGGACGCTTGTGACTGCGGTAATGAACCTTCGGGTTCCGTGAAATGCGGGGAATTTCTTGACTAGCTGCAAACCAGTTAGCTTATCAAGAAGGACTGGGCACCATGGAGTAAGTAAATAAAGCGGCCGGGGCGTGAAGTTGACTACTCATCTCCATCTAATGCCGAGGTTAGGAATAAGTGGATCTGTACCTCTTCTCCTGTTGTATGGCTTCATGGTCTGGACAGGGACAACTTTACCTTTAACTTCATAATGCGTGCTGTGTCCCCTCTGTCTCAAGTCATTTTATCTGAAATGAACAAATTCTGAAGCTTTCCAAACGTTGTATTCTCCATTCTCCTGTTACTTCATGTTCGATCTGTGTGCTTCCCTCCGAGAGTGAGATCAAGTTGCCAGCCCCTACAAAACAAGAAGTAAATCCCCAGTTTTGTACTGTTTGAACCGAAATTTAGGAGAAGGTACGATAGAGACTGCGAACCGAGAGGTAGCAAGCACTCCCTGAATGTAACTTGATCTTAACTTATTGTCATTTGGTTATGCTACATTCATCCCCAAATATTTTGTCTTTACGACATCTGCGAAGGATTTATTAGCTATTCCCCCACCCCACACATGACGCAACGACCTTCAGTAGGGCCAGGGCCTCCTCATTATCGAGGTTTCACGATCACACTCAGACACAACACACGCGGTAGGAATCTCTGGACGAGGCATCAGGCCGACGCAGAATCCTCTGACAACACACATCACTCACAATAGACAGACATCGATGCCTCCGGCGGGATTCGAACCCACAATGCCAGCAGGAGAGCCCCTGCAGACCAACGCCTTAGACCGTGCGGCCACCGGAATCGGCACTGCGATTTTGTCTGCATTATGGTGACGGACGTGTGAATGTGTGGGGGCCCGGATGATTCAATCGGTGTAGCTACTTCCTACAGGCTGGACGATTCAGGGTTCGAACCCTGATGGGAGCAAGGGATTTTCTCTTTCCCACATCCTTGGAGACCGGACCTGCAACCCACCCCATCTCCCTTACAAGGAGTACCAGGGTTGTTTCTGGGGGGTTAAACGTCCGAGGGTTGGCGTTGGCCACCAGCCCCCATCCAGTTCTGATGTTAATAATGGTTGCGGCTATGCCCGTACTCCCCATTTGTGCCTTCGTATCGTGTCGCAGGATGAACTTCACATGACTATGTACTCTGTCTGCTTTCACTATCAATTACCATCCCCAATGTCATTTCTCCTCTTCTTATCTAACCAAACTACTAGAATTCATGCCTTTGGGAATCTGATAAGGTCACCAGAATTGGATAAAGGTTTCCTTTTACGGTTGCACCCTTCAGAAATATAAATTACACCTTCAGGTAGCCTGTAGTTCCGTAACTCCGTACTTCCATGCTTCAGGCTTCAAGTTGTAATGCGTGATGGCCTTCCGCACACGGTGAGCTTGACATGAAAATTAGCCATCAGAAAACGCTGTTTATGACATGCACATTTGCTAACTAATTAAGTAATTAACTTCTCGCTGTCTGCTAGCTGTTTCCTAGAATTCCGCCAGTAAGTACAGTTCCGTCAATCTTCTGTCTGCTGGTCCACGGGATGACAGGTTGCCCATTACCATTAAACACAGGCCAATACCTGTTCAGTCAACATCTGTTATCTCTTGGTTGCAGCACTCCTCCGTTTTGAAGTACAGGATGTTCGCTTTAAAATGCTCTTCAATTTTGTGCGCAGAATAATGCACAACACGATACCAAGAGTACTTCTTTACCATATGAACGATTTACTGGTAAAGTGATGCTGTACAACGAAATAATTTATCATAAATCCTGGTAGATCGTAAACGTTCTTGCTTGGTTGTGAAGAGCTACCTTGCTCCCTTGTCCTTCGAGTTGCCACATACCTTCTCGGTGATCAAATTCATAATTACGCCTCAAATGTGAAAAGCACTGAACTCTAAGTTACGTGATAAGCACGTGATACATAGCTGCGAGATACTGACTTTATTAGGAAGCATCTGTGTGTCAATTGTGACGGTGTAATGGTTAGCCCGTAACTTCTTATTCGGAACGTACTAGGTCGATATACATGTTCGGAGGACAGTTTGATTTAACAGGTATTGTTATAGCGGAGGAACTCGTTTTGAGTTTTACTTCGGTGGCTCCAGATCAGGGCTGGCGACCCTTTTGAGGGCACGTGCCCAAATTGTTTATAAATTTCGAAGAAATCCTTTCACGTGTCCATGGGAATTGTGAAGAGCAAAATAAGGTCTTGAAGTCTTCCATCATCATTATTAATTACTGAATTTTTATTATTAATGCACTTTTTTTTATAATTGATATATAGTATAATTATTTCTCTAATATTATAATCCTCGAGGAATGCTGCAAGAAAGAAAATGTGAGAGGAACTGGAGCTGCTGCTACTTCCTGTTGAAAAAGAAGATTGTAAAACGTTTTGTCCAATGTCACGTATTCGCCCAACCACCGCCAGTCTGGCGCCCCAGTGATAAATAACTAATCAACACTTCGCACCGCTCACGATTTGTGTAAAAATGTTTCACTTGAAGTACTATTTGTTAGCAACGGTAATTCATACACAGTCTTCACAATACAGAGATGCTGGTCTGGGGCAGCGGTGACTACCGCGTGCCTTTTTGGGCACGCCTACCATAGGTCGTCAGTCCTGCTGTATACGGAACTGGAAGACGGGATCTGAACCCGCAACCACCATATACCTTTTTTTTCTGTGGCCCAACACTCCACCTTGGGCCTAGGCTGCCTCGTTGAGGTTTCTAGATCACACAAAATCAGACACACACACACGGTAGGGTTTCTCTGAAGGAGTGATCAGCTCGTCACAGGGGCCACTGCCTACACAACAAAGATACATGGCGAACATACCATGCCCTCAGCGAAATTCGAACCCGCGATCCCAGCCATCGAGCAGCTGCAGACCCACGACTCAGACTGCATGGCCACTGGGATCATCGACTACGTATTACGTTGTAGGATTCACACTTTTATTTTGCCTTAAGTTCACTACTCTTTATAAAGTTTTCGTACTAAGTAAGCAGCCTGACCATTCCATTAGAATGTGGCCGACCCACCACACCCGCTGTGAAATCGCAGATTACCAGGCGCAGTGTGCCACGGTGCCTCTAATCAGACCTAGCACAGCAATACTGTAGTCTGCGCGTATTCACTAGCAAACTGCCTTTCGTACTGTTAACTGTTGCTTCCTTTTCGAAACTCTTAAGCCCGTTAGAATGTTCCCTTGATTGCAAATGAGAGTTGTTTGTTTAAATGGTTGCTACTTTTATTGGTCTGGATTGCATTGGATAGAGGAATTTGTAGAGCAACACTTATCGCCAGTTTTGTAGGTATCGCCGGCTGTAAGCTGAAACTCCAAAT
>Ga0136643_10009532_pt1 | contig 14291 bp, 13 predicted proteins | sample TergutLab28metaG_FD_96883 | JGI IMG/M metagenome (GOLD analysis project Ga0136643, IMG submission 96883) | Labiotermes labralis P1 segment gut microbial communities from Petit-Saut dam, French Guiana - Lab288 P1 (version 3) (version 3) | ecosystem: Host-associated > Arthropoda: Insects >... | reverse complement strand
TCTGCGAGATACAGAGCGGACGTGGAGCTGGTGGACGGACTTGAACCCCCGACCTGCTGATTACAAATCAGCTGCTCTACCGACTGAGCTACACCAGCGTGTTACAGCTTTTTGAAAGCCGTGTAATCCTTGCAATTCCTAGAAAAATTACCACATGATAATCCCGACTAAAAAGGTTGCAAATCTGATTTTCAAGCACTTTGCAAATAGGATTGTAACATATGTTCGCTACTTCTGTCAAGCCTTTTGCCCATAATCGCACCCCGCTGAAAGCTTATTATGTACCAGCCTTGTCTTTTCCTTTTATAAAATCAATGGATTCTCCTGTGTTTTCTAATGCAAGAAGATTATGCAAGCGTGTTATTGCACCTGCTTGTCAAGTCTTTCTGGTGGTGATATGATAAAGGAAATGCAAAAAGGGAGGATTTGCCCTGATGTCTATCTTATATGAAGCACTGCAAACCTATAGCGGACAAGGGATTACGGCTATGCACATGCCTGGGCATAAGAGACGGTCTGGTTTTGCGATTGACTTGCCGTGGCATTTGGATATTACGGAAATTGAAGGCTTTGACAATCTCCACGCGCCAGAGGGGGTTTTGCTGGAGGCGCAGGCGAGGGCGGCGCGGCTTTGGGGGAGTGAGACTTCCTTTTTCCTTGTGAATGGTTCTACTGCCGGGATTTTGGCTGGGATTTATGCCTTGGTGCAGCCGGGGGAGAAAATTTTGATTGGGCGCAACTGTCATAAGTCTGTTTATCATGCAATTGAACTTTTGCAGCTTGTGCCTGTTTATTTGGATCCGCCGATTGTGGCGGGGACAGGTGTTTGCGGGAGTATTTCACCGGAGTTGGTGGAGGACGCTTTGCAGGTGCATCCGGAGATTCGTTTGGCTGGGATTACCTCACCCACTTATGAGGGGGGGATTAGTGATGTGCGGGGGATTGCGGAGGTCTTACACGCGCGAGGGGTTCCGCTACTGGTGGATGAGGCCCATGGGGCGCATTTGGGCTTGTCTGACCATTTTCCGGCTGGGGCTGTTTCTATGGGGGCGGATGTTGTGGTGCAGAGTTTGCATAAGACGCTTCCGAGTTTGACGCAGACGGCGGTGCTCCATATCCAAGGGGATCTGGTTTTCCGGGAGCGGGTGCAGCATGGGCTTGCTTTGTTTCAAAGTTCGAGTCCCTCCTATTTGCTTTTGGCTTCGATTGATGCTTGTGTGACGGAGCTTTTGGAGCGAGGAGATGCCTTGCTTGCTGATTGGCGGGGGCGATTGGATCGCTTTTATCGGGAGATGGAGCTTGAAGAGCTGTCTCTGCTTGGGGAAGTGCGGGATGAAGGGCGGATTTATGACCGGGACCCGAGTAAGATTGTGATTCTTTGTGATGATACGAATCAGAGCGGCTTCAATTTGATGGATACCCTGCGTACCAAGTACAGCATTGAGCTAGAGATGGCTTTGGATGGGTACTCGATTGCGATGACGGGGCTGAATACGACGGATGCGGATTTGGATCGGCTGGCGGGGGTTTTGCAGGCACTTGATGGTGGCTGTGAGCTGGAACAGCGGACGCGCAATGCGCGCCCCTGCCCCTCGATGCCAGAGGTTGTGATGGGTGTGGGGGAGGCTCTGTGTTCGCCGGGATGTCAGGTGGCTTTCGCTGAGAGTGTTGGGCGGGTTGCTCGGACTTATCTTTGGGCGTATCCGCCGGGGATTCCGCTTTTGGTACCGGGCGTACGGATCACAGAGGAGATTCGGGAGGCTTTGACAGAGCTTGTTTCCCGGAGAGTGGAGCTTCGGAGCACCTTTGAGGCACCTCAGGGCTTTGTGGAAGTCGTTGACAAGGATTAGGGTTTTCGTGTACAATATAGGATAGAAAAATCAGAGGAGGGAATTCTCAGTGGATCGAATTGTGACGATTACATCCGGTACCTTACAAGAGAGCGTGAAGACAGGTGGCTGCGGTGAGTGTCCAACTTCTTGCCAGTCTGCTTGTAAGACCTCTTGCGGCGTGATTAATCAACCGTGTGAAAACAAGTAAGAGAAGCAAAACCGCCTGCCGCACTCTGTGGCGGGCGGTACTTTTTTGTGTGGGAGCATGTTTTCATGATACATCAATATAAATTAGCAGGGCGCAATATGGTGGTGGATACGGGTAGCGGGGCGATTCATCAGGTGGATGATTTGGTCTATGATGCCATTCGGCTCTTTGAGACGCATACGGAGGCGGAGATTGTGCGGGAGCTTGCTGTGTGTTATCCGGATGAGCCTGTGGCAGAAATTGAAGCGGTGCTGGAGGCGATCCGAGAGCTCCGAGAGGCAGGTCAGTTGTTTGCGCCGGAGGCGGCTTTTCGAGAGCTTGCGGCTTCGGTTAAGCGGGCTGGTGAGGTGAAGGCGCTTTGTTTGCATGTGGCCCATACCTGTAATCTTACCTGTGACTACTGCTTTGCACGAGAGGGGCAATATCATGGGGATCGCGCCTTGATGTCTTTTGAGGTTGGGAAACAGGCTTTAGACTTTTTGCTCCGGAACTCCGGAGAGCGGCGGAATTTGGAAGTGGACTTTTTTGGCGGGGAGCCTTTGCTCAATTGGGATGTAGTGAAGCAATTGGTTGCCTATGGGCGGAGTCAAGAGGAGCAGTTTGGGAAGCGGTTTCGTTTTACCTTGACGACGAATGGGATGTTGATTGATGATGAAGTCATCGCGTTTTCCAATCGGGAGATGGAAAATGTGGTACTCAGTCTTGACGGGAGGCCTGAGGTACATGACCATTTTCGCAAGACTTCCGGCGGCTTTGGGAGTTATGATGTGGTGGTGCCGAAGTTTTTGGAGCTGGTTCGGCGGCGAACAAAGGGGAGCTATTATATCCGGGGGACTTTTACGCGGCAGAACTTGGATTTTGTGACGGATATTCTCCATATGGCGGACTTGGGGCTGAGGGAGCTTTCTATGGAGCCTGTTGTTTGCGCAAGTGAGAGTCCCTATGCGTTGCGGGAAGAGGACTTGCCGCGGATTTTGGCGGAGTATGAGCGCTTGGCCTCCGAGATGGAGCAGAGGGAGCGGGAAGGAAAGGGCTTTCGGTTTTATCACTACATGCTCAACTTCGATCATGAGCCTTGCGCCCATAAGCGGCTTGTGGGCTGTGGGTCGGGGACGGAGTATTTGGCGGTTACACCCACTGGGGAGCTTTATCCTTGTCACCAGTTTGTGGGAGACGAGGACTATATGATTGGTGATGTATGGCAGGGCGTGCGGAATGAGGCGCTACGGGAGCGATTGGCTGCTTGCAATGTGTTTGAACGGGAGGCCTGTCAGGGCTGCTGGGCGCGGATGTATTGCGGCGGCGGTTGTGCGGCGAATGCGTATCATATGTCCGGACGGATTGAAGGCATTGATGTGATGGGCTGTGCGCTGTTTAAGAAGCGTTTGGAGTGTGCGATGGTGCTGAAGGCATCTGGTGTGGTGTAAGATAAAAATGAGGAGGTATTTATGAAGAGATTGTTTGCAGGCTTATTGGTAGTGCTTATGGTTCTTTCTCTTGCGGCGTGTGGCGGCAGGGCTGGAGTGCCGGATTTTGCGAATTGGGGTACGGAGCAACTGGGGCATATGACGGTGCGTGTTCCGTCTGATGTTTCGGTAGAGGAGCATGAACTTGATGGGATAGAGATGTTTGGAATCGAGAGCCGTACCCAGGGAGTGCGGGTTGTGGGCGCACAATTTGTAGGAATGGTATCATTTTTACAGGATATGGGGATTCCAGATGAAATCATCGAGTCGAACAGCTTATATGGTTCGGTGCAAGGATTTCTTCGAGACTATCTGCGCCAGTCAGGCGGAGAGATGCATGGTGAGATCGCAGGGGAGCTAAACGGGGTTGTGTATCATGGCGCATATGGGGAATCGGATCGTGCGGCTTTTGTTGTACGGGGATTTGTCTATGGGGATGACTTCTATGTCGTTATGATCTCTCTCCGGGAAGAAGTGGACGGGCTGATTGAGGAATTTTTCCAAAGCATTCGGTTTGAATAGGTGGTTTTAGAAAAATACTCTCCCGATTATGTAGGAGAGTATTTTTTTGCATTTAAATGTAAAGTGCACTTGACATGGGGCGCTGCGTGTGTTATTTTGATGTAAAGCTTGCTTTACGAAGGGTGATGAGATGAAGAATCGGATTGAGGAGATCCGCAGGGAGCGGGGGCTGAGGCAGGAGGCTTTGGCGGAGGCTTTGGAAGTGTCGCGGCAGACGATTAGTTCGCTGGAGAATGGACGGTATAATCCGTCTATCTTGCTGGCGTTTAAGATTGCGGCCTTTTTTGGGATGCAGATTGAGGATATTTTTATCTATGAGGAGGATGTGATATGAGAGCGGGGAAGAGCAAGGGCAAAGTAGCATTTTGGGTGGTTTATATGTTGTTCATGCTGGGTGTGGGTGCCCTTGCAGGATTGTTTATTCGGGTATGGTATGGTTGGATTTTGTTTATGTTGGCACTCGTACCCCTTGTCCTAGGAGCGGATGGCTTGAGCAAAAGACTTTGGCCGAAGCCTGTGGATCCGGAGAAGAGGGAGATGAAGCCGGAATTGCTTGTAAAGAAGCTAATCCGCACAATACTCCAGATGTTTATGGGCGGTGCCTTTGGCGGTGGTGTTGTGGGGCTCATTTTACAGTTGATTCACGGCGGGGATGTTGCGCCGTTTTTGGGTTTGATTGGATTGTCTATTGTGCTTTTGATCATTTTGGCGGCGGTGCCTTTTGTACAAGATCAGGAGACAAAAGATGAGATAGATGCTGCGAAGAAAGAGATGCAGTATAAGGATGAACGGGTGGCGAAGATTGGCTACAAAGCCGGGCAGATCTGCTTTGGGGTGACTCTTGCATTGCTTTTGCTCTTTGGAGCCTTCCTTACTGTGTTTCCACCGGTGAATTTTAATGTGATCCCTGTGGGGATATTGGGGATTATTGGAATTTCGGCTATCCTTTACACTGTGTTGGTTGTGCTCTTTGGTGAGGAGAAGCTAGACGTGGAGGCGGATCTGTCAGTTCAGGGCAGGATGGCGATTTTTTTGATTAGCTTGATTCCGCCTACGCTACTTGGGATTTGGTGGGCGATGGAGGGGCTTAGTAGTATGGGGATTACCTTTTTTGCAGCCTTTTTGTTTGTGACACTTCTGGCGGCGTGGGAGTTGTGGTTTGCGCGGAAGTATCGGTAGGGGAGTTGAGGGCAATCCTCAGTCAGCTTCGCTGACAGCTCCTTTGGGAAAGGAGCCTGAAAGGCTACAGGGCGTATGGTGTGAGGCTGGTACAGCGGGCGGTCGGGGTGATCGCCCCGACGAAAGAGCCTAGGGGCATTTTGTGCTCCTAGGCTCTTTCGTCTTATTTTGCGCCACGGAGGGCTATGATTTTGTCTCTTAGGGCGGCGGCTAGTTCGAACTCTAGCATTTTGGAGGCTTCTTTCATTTCTTTTTCTAGCTTTGCGATTTTCTTCTCCCGCTCTTTTTGGGTGAGTTTTACGCCGTCTGTGTGGCTCTCCGTAGGATCGTCTAGGTCGGCGGAGATTTCGATTAGGTTGCGGATGCTCTTCTTGACCGTCTGTGGAGTGATGCCGTGTTCCGCATTGAAAGCTAATTGGAGGTTTCGGCGGCGGTCGGTTTCTTTCATGGCTCGTTCCATGGAGCCTGTGATTTTGTCGGCGTAAAGGAGGACGATGCCCTCTGCGTTTCGGGCGGCGCGGCCTATGGTTTGGATCAGGCTGGTCTCGGAGCGGAGGAAGCCCTCTTTGTAGGCGTGTAGGATGGCGACGAGGGAGACCTCTGGAAGATCTAGGCCCTCGCGGAGGAGGTTGATGCCGATTAGGACGTCGAAGTGGCCGAGGCGGAGGTCTCTTAGGTTCTCCATGCGCTCGATTGTGGTGATGTCGTGATGCATGTAGCGGACTTTCAGGCCGGCGTTGGTAAAGTAAGTTGTGAGGTCTTCCGCCATCTTTTTGGTGAGCGTTGTGACTAGGGTGCGTTCCTGCTTTTCGATTCGGGCGTGGATTTCGCCTAGGAGGTCGTCAATCTGGCCTTTGACGGGACGGACGAAGACCTCTGGGTCAACGAGGCCGGTTGGGCGGATGATTTGTTCGACCACTTGGCCGGAGCGTTCTTTTTCGTAGTCGCCGGGGGTGGCGCTGACGTTGATGACTTGGTTTACGCGTTCGTTGAACTCGGTAAAATTGAGAGGGCGGTTATCGAAGGCTGATGGGAGGCGGAAGCCGTGGTTGACTAGGTTTTCCTTCCGAGCCCGGTCGCCGGCGTACATGCCTCTCACTTGGGGGAGGGTGACGTGGCTTTCGTCTACGAAGAGGAGAAAATCTTTCGGGAAATAGTCCAAAAGGGTCATGGGGGCGGAGCCGGGGGCGCGGCCTGAGATGATGCGGGAGTAGTTTTCGATGCCGTTGCAGGAGCTGAGCTCTTGCATCATCTCTACATCGAACATGGTTCGCTGGGCGATGCGCTGGGCTTCGATTAGTTTTTCGTTTTCTTGGAAATATGCTACTTGTTGGTCGCACTCGCTGCGGATTTCGTCGATGGCGCGTTTTAGTTTTTCCGGAGTTGTGACATAGTGAGAGGCGGGGTAGATGGCTAGGTGATCGAGTCTGCGGGTAGCCTCGCCTGTGACTACGTTGATGGTGGAGATGCGGTCGATTTCGTCACCGAAGAATTCGATGCGGTAGGCGTGATCCCGGGCGTAGGTGGGGAAGATCTCTACCGTGTCGCCGCGGACGCGGAACATGTTGCGGTCGAAGGCCATGTCGTTGCGTTCGTAACGGATTTCGACGAGGCGTTTGAGGAGATCGTCTCGCTCGCGTCTTTGGCCCTGGCGAAGGGAGATGACCATGTTGGCGTAGTCGATGGGGTCTCCCAGGCCGTAGATGCAGGAGACGGAAGCTACGACGATGACATCTCGCCGCTCAAAGAGAGCAGAGGTGGCGGAGTGGCGGAGGCGTTCGATTTCGTCGTTGATGGTGGCGTCTTTTTCGATATAGGTGTCTGAGTGGGCGATGTAGGCCTCGGGCTGGTAGTAGTCGTAGTAGGAGACGAAGTACTCCACGGCGTTATCGGGGAAAAATTCGCGAAACTCGCTGCATAGTTGGGCGGCGAGGGTTTTGTTGTGGGCTAAGACGAGGGCGGGGCGGTTTAGGCTTTCGATGACTTTTGCCATGGTGAAAGTCTTCCCGCTGCCTGTGACACCTAGGAGGGTTTGTTCTGTGAGGCCCAAGTCTACGCCTTGGGACAATAGCTGAATCGCCCCCGGCTGGTCGCCGGCGGGGGCGTAGTCGCTTTTTAGGTGGAATGTTTGCATATCTGTCTCCTTATGGAAGGGATATGCCTAGTGTAATGGGCTGGATGGGGTTCCGTCAAGTGTTTGGGTGGTTTTGGCTGTTATTTGCTGTGTCGGGGACGAACAAGCATTTAGCGAACCAAGAACACCAAGCATATGCCGCAATTGCCCATAAAGCGATATATCCTGTGGTAAGGCTTGCAGGGGCATAGATCAAAATAACTGCACGAGAAGTGTCTTGCAAAATAGGCGGGACAACATAAAAAACGACTAGAGCCACAAGAGAAATAATCGGACCGATCATTCCCACCGCGTTTTTGACAGTGAGATTAACTTTTATACGATCTCTCCGGCGAAGTTTTTTGGTTAACTTGATTGCAAGCCATACAAACATTCCGGCAGAAACAATGCCTATAACCGTTATAGTGGTGAGAATTATGTCCAGAATAGTGAAAAAGTCAATTCTGATTACATCGAAAGAATAGCCCTCTATATTATCCAAAGCAAGTGTTCCGAACGGATGCATGATAGAAGCAAGCACTAAATTACCAAGCGCGACTACAGCGGTATTATCATACGGAAAAAAGCTGACTAAGGTGGAATAACCGGGCGTTTGTCCGCCATGTTCTATTTCGCCACTTTCAAGATGAATAAACCATCCCGCAGCATAAAAGAACGCTTTATCAGCAAAAGGATTTTCAGCGCTATGATGATTCTCCTGCGACCGTTGTACAATCCTTGTAAACGGCTCTGCAACCTCTATTGTGCCAAGATGTATCCCTGCCCAGCGTGCCAAGTCGGAGATATCAGAATAAATGAATCCTGTTGGCACCGCAAGGGGTGTCACAGGCGGATTCCAAGGGCGTGATTGCAAAAAACCTAATCTGTTGCCGCCGATCACACGCCCTGTTTCATGGGCGCGCCATATGTCTGCAAATGTATTGTACAGGCCAAGAGGATGTAATATCTGCTCAGTCATAAACTTGTCATAACTTTGTCCAGATACAGCCTCAATCAGCAGTCCTAAGATCACGTAGTTTATATTGCCATACCCAAATTCTGTGGAAGGATAAAATGCAAGCTCTATTCCTATGAGTTGCGATACAATGTCATCTGCGACCATACCTGCCGTGGTTGCAGGGAAGCGTCTTTCATTGCTTGTAAGCCCGCTTGTATGATGCAGTAGATTATAGATGCTCATATCCCCATGTGGCACAGGCATACCATTGTAACGCACCTCAAACCAAGGAAAATGCTGATTTACAGGATCGCTCACAGACAGCAAGCCCATATCCTCAAGCAATAGTATAGCAAATGCAGTGAAAGACTTTGAAACAGAGCCTATTTGAAACAAGGTATCATGTGCGCTATCTTTGAAGAGGTAGGAGGTTTCGCCGTCTTCTATCACGGCAATTGCGGCGTTCGGAATGCGGGCGCGTCTTAGTTGATTTAAGAAGTGCATCTCGGCCTCTTCTTCCATCGTTGTGGGTGGTCTCGCAGAGGCAATGGGTAGTACCGCTGTAATGATGAGGGCAAGTAGTAATAAAACAGATATTAACTTTCGCATAGACTTTTCACCTTCTTATTTGGGGTTTGAAAAAGATAAACAGGACAGAGCCCATGTATTTCTTAAATAGCGCAAGAAACTCTTCGCCGATCACACGGCCTTTGTTAATTACAACTTCAAGGTTATTCCCATGCATTTTACAGGAAAATCCAGCAGGTGTATACCCATTTTTGAAATAGAAGTCTTTGGCGTTTTTTGTGATCGTGCGTGTTTGTAACATGTTTTGATCCTTCTTTCAGCTTACAGGGTTTTGTTTGGGATTCCCTTGTATTGCTTTTTGATTTTTCCAGACAAAAGCACGGTGATTGCTTGTTCCGGACATGCGTTGATGCAACGGTAGCACATGGTGCAGTTGTGTTTGTGCTGGATGCGGTCATCCGCCATAGAGAAATTATCCATGGGGCAAATCTTGACACACAGGCCGCAGTTGGTGCAATCGTGGTCTATGCTGACTGCACGGTTTGCGCGTCTCTCTGTAGGGGACATGAGTATGGATTGAGGTAGTCCCAGTATGCGGGGGATGAGGGAGAATCCACGTTTTTTGACGGTTCCGTTTTGGATATTGCGATGGACTGAGGCCATTTTTCTTTTTGCCTTTGCGAGAGATCGCTCAACGCCTCTGTCGCTTGCGATCGGTAGGATTGGTACGTCATTCATGTTATTGGGCATGAAGAAGTGTTCTGTATAGATCACTTCTATGTGATTTTTCGGGAAAAGGAGGGCGAATTTTCTGGTTCCGTCGCCTGAGAGCATGAATTGAGTACAGAAGATGATTACGTTCTTCCCTTTGAGTGCCTCCATGTGTTTTGCAATGAACTCGCGCATGATTCTTGGGACGCCTGACATATATACAGGATAACAGAAGGCAATTATATCTTCTAGGGTGATCAGTGTTTCGAAATCTTGGCTTTCTTCGATTGAATGACAGAGGGTATTTTGATATTGTGAAAATAATTCGGCAATGTATTTTGAGTTTCCGGTGCCTGAGAAATAGAGCATAAGCATAGGCTTGTTCCTCCTCCTTGTGTTTTTAGACACTTTGCATTATAATGGACACATGTGCGGTTATCAACAATCAATTCTGATTGGAACTGTCTAAAAACAGACAAATGCATATGATTTTGTCGGATAGAGAGGAAGGTTCTCATGGATATGGATCGAAAAGAGGACAGGCGTGTTCGGAAAACGAAGAAGGCGCTTCGAGAGGGGCTGGCGGAGCTTTTGATGGAGAAGGATATCCAGCATATTACAGTGCGGGAGCTTGTGGACAAGGCGGATGTACACAGGTCTACCTTCTATGCGAATTATAAGGATATTTACGACTTGTATAAGCAAATGGAGGATCTTGTGATTGAAGAGGTCAGTGAGATTCTCTCTATGGAATATGATCTGGATACGAAGGTGTTTTTCGGCGTGCTGTTTCGATATATGGCGGATAATAAGAAGGTGTGCTGCCTGATTTTGGGAGAGCATGGAAACGGCGCGTTCTTCAAACGGATTGCAAATCTGATCAAAGCTTCCTGCGTAGCTTGTTGGTGCAGGGAATTTAATCTGGCAGAGGCAGTGGAGGGTATGGAGCCTTATGCGCACTTTTTCCTTTCAGGTAGCCTCGGTGTGGTTGGAGAATGGGCAGCGGGGAATTTTGAACGGCCGGCAGAGGACGTGATGATAATGCTTGCAGAGCTTGATGATAGCTTTCGGGAGTTTATTAGGGGTAAGTTTGCTTGTGTGTGATTGCTCTGGGAGTGGAAGGGTGTTATAATGGGTGAAATGCAAGGTGCAACAAAGTTTTTGACCTTAGGCTCCTTTTTCAAAGGAGCTGTCCGCGAAGCGGACTGAGGATTGTCTTTTTGTAAGTTTTGCAGAAGATCGAATCCTCCGTCAGGCTTCGCCTGCCACTTCCTTTGCACCACAGGCACCCCTTCCGCCAAGCCAATCGCTTCGCTCTTGGGGCGTGGGACGATGTGGGCATCGTCCCCTACAATCTAGACAATAGGAGATGAGTGATATGCAAGCTTACAAACAGGAGTTTATCACCTTTATGGTGCGGGCTGGAGTCTTGACCTTTGGGGATTTTACAACCAAGAGCGGGCGGAAGACGCCTTATTTTGTGAACACCGGGAATTATCGCTTTGGGAGCCAGATTTCTGCTCTTGGAGATTATTATGCGACTTGCATCGAAGAGAGCGGGGAGACTTTTGATGTGCTCTTTGGGCCGGCTTATAAGGGGATTCCCTTGTCGGTTTCGGTGGCGTCTTCTCTGTATCGAAAGTATGGGAAAGATTTACCCTTCTGCTTTAACCGGAAAGAGGCCAAAGATCATGGCGAGGGCGGGAGCTTGATCGGACATAGGCCCCAGGCCGGGGAGCGGATTGCGATTATTGAGGATGTGGTGACTGCGGGAACTGCTGTCAGGGAGACGGTGGAGCTGTTTAAGCAGGTTGCGGATGTGGAGCTTGCGGCGCTCTTTGTCTCCGTTGACCGGATGGAGCGGGGAACCGGAGACAAGACGACAATTGATGAGCTTCGGGATACTTTGGGGCTGAAGGTATATCCCATTGTTACCGTGCGGGAGATTATTGCGTTTCTACATGGACGGGAGATTGATGGGCGCGTTGTGATTACAGATGAGATCAAGGCGCGGATGGAGGCTTATCTTTTGGAGTATGGTGCGAGATGAGCATCCACAGCGGACATAGAGCACGACTCAGAGAGCAGTTTTTGGAGCATGGACTGGATACCTTTGCGGACCACCAAGCTTTGGAGCTCCTGCTCAGTTTTGCGATTCCCCGGCGGGATGTGAACCCGATTGCCCACGGGCTGATGAATCACTTTGGGTCCTTTTCGAAGGTGTTTGAGGCATCTCCGCAAGATCTGCTTGAAGTGGATGGGATCGGAGAGCATGGGGTGACTTTGATTCGGCTTGTTACGGCTCTAGGGCGGCGGTATCAGCTGGATCGGGGGAAAGAGGATTTGATTCTCAGCGATACGAAGCGGACGGGGAATTTTGTAGCGCCTTTGTTTCATGGGCTCACGGACGAGGCGGTATATCTGGTCTGTCTGGATGGGAGCCTCCGGGTGACGCATCATGAGAAGCTGGCGGAGGGGTCTGTGAATGCGCTGAGTTTTAGCATCCGGCGGGCGGTGGAAATTGCGCTGAAGCGGAAGGCTGTGTATGTGGTATTGGCGCATAATCATCCCAGCGGGCTTGCAATTCCGAATGTGACGGATATTGCGACGACGGAACAGCTAATCGGGGCGCTTGCGCCTTTGGGGATTCGACTTGCGGATCATATTATTGTGGCGGGAGACGACTTTGTATCTATGCGAGACAGCGGGCATTTGGACTCGATGGAGCGCAGGAAATAGCGAATATTGTTCATATATTGTTAATGCTAATACTTGACGGGCATGCTATAATAACCAAGCACGATTACATTTGATTGGAGAGTTCATGATGACAAACTTGAAAAAAGGGCTTGCGCTGCTTTTGGTGTTGCTACTGAGCATTGGTCTCTTTGCGGCCTGCGGCAACAATAATACGGAGCGGGGTAGTGAGGACGATGACATTGGTTATGGCTATGGGGATGAAGAAATAGAAGACGGCGACACAGAAAATGGGACACCGGTTGCGTTTTTGCCGCCGGACACGGTGATGATCGAGATCCCGAATCTCACGCCGGTTTTGTGGGAAGAGATGTTTTACGACATACAAATGATGCGGCACAATTTAGAGATGTGGGCTCCCATTGAGAACTGGAATGCGATCTTTGAAGGCAATCCGGACGGAGGAGAGGTCACATATATTGAGTTCGTTATGCAGCATGCTATTGATTCGGCCTTAGAGCGCCGCGCACTTGAGGCGATGTTTACAGACCTTGGTGAAACGATAGACGAGAGTGTATTTGCGGAAGCCAGACAAAATTATTTGGAAATGTTTGGTGTAGACGATGAAGGCTTTGCTCTGATCTTGGAGGAAAACTTTTTAACAGAGGGTGTTCTGCGTTATCTGACGAATATCAACTACATGCATGAACGCACGGAAGAAGCGCTCCTCAACGCAACACCTATTGGGGAAGACGAGATTGCAGCGTTTATAGAAGAGCATAAGGTGCTTCGCGCACAGCACATTTTGCTGATGGGTTCTGAGGATCCGGAGGAAGATGAAGCAATCCTTGCAGAGGCGATGGCGCTTTATGAAGAGCTCCAGAGATTATCCGGAGACGCGCTCTTTACTCGTTTTGCCGAAATGATTGAAACCTATGGAGAAGATCCGGGTATGGAATCGAATCCGGATGGCTATACCTTTATGCCAGAGGCAATGGTGCCGGAGTTTTCAGATACGACAATGGCTTTGGAAATCTATGGCGTTTCAGAGCCTGTGCGGAGCTCATTCGGCTATCACATTATCTTGCGTCTACCGGTGGAATCGGATGAACTGGTGATGGTGGGTGGAATTATGCCGCCCATGTCATTTGCGCAGCTCTTTGCAGGAGGACAGTTTGAAGAAGCTTTGGAACGTGCGCGCTTTGGATTGGCCTACACCCTTACACAAGACCTAGAACAATTGGATTTGCAACTTCTTTTTGGGGCAGATGAAGCGGCAAATGAGCCGGAGACCGTTGCTGGTGCTGAAGAAATAGGGGAAGAATTAGAAGACGAATAAAAAGTCTGAAAAAAGATGTTGACAATGTGAATTATCCTGTGTTATATTAGCGGAGCGCCTGTGAAGAAGGTTAGCGAAATTTGGCTCAAAATTGAGCAAAAAAGTAGTTGACAGCGTAGGCGCTCTGTGCTATTATAAGAGTCTGGCCTGACAGAACAGGACGGACAGGATGTACCTTGTAAATTAAACAATGTAAGAGAAGAAATCGGGAGAGGACTTGAGAGTCTTCTCGCGTCGATGAACGGAAGTTTGTCGGCACCGGTGGAGACCCTTGAGAAACTTTTGAGTAAAAACGAGATTATGAAAAGCTAGATTTTAATAATCTATGGTTAGATTTGTAGCTTGGCTTCGGCTGAGATTATAGATACCAATTATAGAGAGTTTGATCCTGGCTCAGGATGAACGCTGGCGGCGTGCTTAACACATGCAAGTCGAACGGACTACCCCTGATTGAGACTTCGGTCGATTGACGGGACTAGTTAGTGGCGGACGGGTGAGTAACGCGTGAGCAATCTGCCCTTCGGAGGGGGACAACAGTTGGAAACGACTGCTAATACCGCATAATGTATATTGACCGCATGGTTTTTATACCAAAGATTTATCGCCGAAGGATGAGCTCGCGTCTGATTAGCTAGTTGGTGGGGTAGAGGCCTACCAAGGCGACGATCAGTAGCCGGACTGAGAGGTTGACCGGCCACATTGGGACTGAGATACGGCCCAGACTCCTACGGGAGGCAG
>Ga0136643_10009531_pt1 | contig 14292 bp, 8 predicted proteins | sample TergutLab28metaG_FD_96883 | JGI IMG/M metagenome (GOLD analysis project Ga0136643, IMG submission 96883) | Labiotermes labralis P1 segment gut microbial communities from Petit-Saut dam, French Guiana - Lab288 P1 (version 3) (version 3) | ecosystem: Host-associated > Arthropoda: Insects >... | reverse complement strand
TCCGTCCGTCCGTCCGTCCGTCCGTCCGTCCGTCCGTCCGTCCGTCCGCCCGCGCACGTGGAACAGCTCGGTTCCCGCTAGATGGATTTTCATTAAAATTGACATTTATATATTTCTCGAACGCGTGTCGCGAAAATTCAAGCTTCGTTAAAATTTGACAAGAATGACGTGTACCTTACACGAAGACCTCTGTACGTTTATGATAGCTCGGTCATTTCATTCATTCTTGTGAGAAATGCATGAGGGAAATTTTGTAGATAAAATCAAAACGCACATTTTATTCAATTATTACACCAACCACTGCACATATATAAAAATTATAAAATTTACACATTAAAACGTTAAAAACGCCCCGACATGTTTCGGTCCTAAGACCTTCATCAGGGAACTATATATTCCTTACTAAAGTCACACTAGAAATAGCCACAGATTAATTTCGTTGTACAAGATGGGTGTTGTGGCAGCATGTCTGTAATATGAATTATACCAAGTAAGTATCGTCAAAATAAATATTAGAATAATTTTGTACACAAATCTCACATCAGTCCAACAAGCCTAATTATTTGTGTACAAAATTATTCTAATATTTATTTTGACGATACTTACTTGGTATAATTTATATTACAGACATGCTGCCACAACACACAACTTGTACAACGAAATTAATCTGTGGCTATTTCTAGTGTGACTTTAGCAAGGAATATATAGCTCCCTGATGATGGTCTTAGGACCGAAACATGTCGGAGCGTTTTTAATGTTTTAATGTGTAAGTTTTATAAATCTTATATATGTGCAGTGTTTGGTGTAATAATTGAGTACCTCGACAACATGCACGGTGTAAGAATAAAAATAAGCACATTTTATATTCAATAATTTTTTTTTCGAAAATCATACTGTTTAGGGGGTAATGCGGAAAAAATTTATAGAGCTGGACAGGCCACAAATGAAAATAAAGCGAATGTGCATGACATGCTGGATATCTAAGGTTACAATCACACACTCATAATATGTAATAATATGTAACGCTTTTCCACTGCTTCGACGGTGGCACGAAAGCGCCCCAGTGTATGTACGAGGTACACTGCCTGTCGTGTTCAAAATAAGATATGTCTGCATACTTTACTTGAGTTGTGCGACTTTTGTGATACCCAGACGCTGGCGTTTAACATTTTTATGCGCTCTGATTTGTTCCGTGACTTTCCAAACTCGCAGATTTTAGGGGGAAGCCTGAGCACTCAGTGATCCTTGCTGCTTTTGAAGGACGTTTGCTGTTCAATATTAGCATCTTCCTTACTGTGTTGTTCTGAAGTGAGGAACGAGTTGAGCTGTACACTGCTGCAGTTGAATTGTTACCACATTACTGGAGGAGACTGCCATCACTCACTGATAACACCCAGTTTATTAATTCCTTTTTACTGTCTGATTTGCATTTTGAGGTTTCCCTTGATATAAGCTGGCATTTAGTAATAGTTCCGTTCTTGAATTTGCAAGTCTTCCGGGTTATGTTGCCGTGTTGTTTGGTACTTGCTGGTAATTTTTTACAATAAAACCAACTAAATGCAATAATTTCTCAAATTTATTTTTGGAATAACTCTACATGTTTCGGACAGCTCGTCTGTTCATCATCAGGAGTTTTTCACTGTACACACAGCAATGGTATATATCATAGAGGTTTGCTGACAGCTTGCGAGCAGGATCAGGACCCTGGTCCTGCTCACAAGCTGTCAGCAAACCTGTATGACATATACTATTGCTGTGTGAAGAGTGAAAAACTCCTGATGATGAACAGAGGAGCTGTCCGAAACATGTAGAGTTTTATTCCAAAAATAGATTTTAGAAATTAGTGCCTCTAGTTGGTTTTATTATAAGAATTTTTCACGATGCATGGTCACCTGAACGTCAAATTTGCTGGTAATTATTTACCAGTATACACGGCGTCTTATTCCCGAACACGTTGATCTTCGTTAATATTATGTTGCTGTGAATATCTCGTTACACTTTCCTGTTATTCTTTTATGCCTCAGGAATGTGCTTCATATTATTTCGTACGTAGTTTTTGCTTTACATGGTGCTTCGACCCGATTCCCGGTCATGGCCTCCACTTATAGGGTTTCGCGATCACATTCAAACACACCACACTCGGTAGCTCGTCGCAGAGATCTCTACCTCAAAAAACGTACAGAACTCACAAGAGACACACTTATGACCTCGGCGGGATTCGAACCCTAAATCTCAGCAAGTGAGAGGCCTTAGATCCACGCCTTACATGGCGCCGCCAATGGCATCGGCTTTCATACGTAATAGACCAAAGAAATTTCTAGTTGGCTTAGTGTATTTCCTGGCAGGTTGCATGGAATCACGTATTCAGGAAATTCTCCGTTACTGCATGAATCACACCTGCCACAAAGCTCCGCACTTGCACTCTCTAGCGGCCATTTACGTCCCCTTCATATCTCCACGACCGGCTTCTTTAATAGGCCTAATATTTCACAAATGCTAATGATATATTTGGCACACCAACTGTTGCTGAAAATGAGAAAATTAATTTGCATTGGTCTTAACAGTTGCACATAACATTGAATCATAATGTTCAAAATTTGTCGCATTTATACTTCAGAATAGGCTGAAAGATGCCTCACGGACTCGTTAGGCATTCAATTTTAAGGTGTTGCAGCAAAGCACAAGGCTCTAACAATTAAAGTATCGCATGATTATGGTACCAGTCTTTGTGTGAAGAGATGTGTAGTGTTGATGTTAACATTTTTAAACCCACAGCAATTACATACCTGTCATACGGTTAACTCTCAAGATTTTATTCGATATCGGACGTGAATTCCAAATTATTTATATGAATCATCGCTTTCGTCTGTTGGCGTCTGTATCCTTATGGTCACAGCTAAATTAAAGTTATCACTGTGCACAGACTGAGAGCTTATGGAAGAGGGGAGGTATAGCTCCACTCATTCTGAAACTCGTCACTAGGGGTGTCAACGTTCAGCGTCACTCCCCGGCAGCTTTACATATGTAGAAAACGCTTCGCGTTCGCACTCCATAGGAAACTGGTGGGCGCCAAACGCGGTCATGGCGTTTTCGAGAAGAGATAAATTTCTTACCCTGCCAGGCATCGAACCAAAATTCCACGGAAGACCAGCCCGCAGACTAGTCACTATGCCCTCTGAGCTATCCCGTCTTTCACGTTGCTGCAGAAACGCCTGATTGACAGTTAACTTTCCGCATAGTAACGAACTGAATGTTGGACTACGAGGTGTAAGCTGAACCGCTTTCGGTGCAGAGTCCAGTGTGTGATGGAGTGGAGTCCAGCGTTGAAAGGTTACGGTTTTGGAGTAATGCTACTTAGTAACTTACCACCAAATTTTCTGAGAACTGAATCTTAGTGTGTACTACAAAGTGAAGTCAAGTAGCATGGGTAATCTGAAATTTATCTACATTTGCAATCCGAAGAATTTTGTATTTCAACGTTGTCAATTGATTTTTGGGACAAAAGGAAATTTCAGAATATTTGGCTGACGTGGAGCTAAAGAAACTTCTTTCAGGACAAAATTCGTATTGAGGTAACATTTGGATTTATAAGCAGATATATCCAGTGCTTAACACGAGAACGTTTACATTTCTACTTCCTTCTGGATATCATTTCCTGCATATCATGAATATGCAGGAAATGTTTTCTTGCTTCCAGTAACATATTAACTATATGTGTAACGACTTACACTATAACAATATCCGAAAGTAGGTTAAGAATATTTTTTCCTTACGTCTTCTAGTCCAGAATTTTTGAAGGGTATTATCGCATTTCATGCAGCTTTGTATACCGTCGTACATAGTCACCAAATGTTTTAGATTTTACCCTCCAATTAACATTTTTTATGAAATAGTACTTTCTCAAGTAGTACTTGATAGCTGTTTAACTATATTTCGTCCATCCCTTATCTTCTAGTCGATTCAAGAGGATCGCTTAACTCATCATTTGCTTCGTCATACAATAGCTTCTAAATTATGTTTATGTACATCTGTCACAGCTCAATACCAGACTACCAAAGTTTGCTCAGTATACCAACATCCATTGTCCTGCAAATGAACTAATTAACTGCTATTAGCTCAGTCAGTGCAGTGATTCGCTTCGAATTTGTCAACTGGGATTTATTCACGGCTGAGACGTGGAATTCTCTCTTTCTAAAGACAACCAGACCAAATACAGAAGCTCACCTGTCAACTTACCCAATGACATATTTTCCATGTTTAAAGGGACAATAGCTTGAAGCTGGTCACTCATCGTCGTGTGCTGTCCTTGTTTAAGTGCGTGGAACTTTTACTTTCACACCTTGCCAATTTTGTAACCTTCTGATCAAGAATTTGGGCAGCGTTATTTCTCACAACTTATGACACCATGGGGCAGTGTTACTGAGAAGCTGATATTCGCTGTCCCGATGCACAATTCCCACGACCTGTTGAGCCAAATATTTATTTATTTATTTACAGGAGACTCCTTTAAACACAACACATATCGCTCAAATGCATTTAATTTCTTCCTTCCGTCTGTTCTCGGTTCTTTTAAATGGCCTTTTCACTTCATTTTTTTCTGTAAATGGTTGATAACTTACAGTTTGTAGAGCGTAAGAAATCGGACAATACAGCCAATAGGTTCACTTTATATAATTAAATTAATTATTTAAAGACACGAAAATGTTCCGGCCGTATTGGTCATCTTCAGGGACACCATTGATACGGAAAGTATATTCTTAATACTATTACATGTTTCGATTACAATAGTTATGAGGGTCTTCTTGTAATATCTCATGGTAAATCTGATGATGGCCAATAATTTCGAAACATGTTGGAATATGTAAATAAAATAATTCATGTACTTGTATACAGTGTATCCAGATCAAACCCGCCCATGCACCTCAATTGCATTCTATTAGTCTAGCTCAGGTTAGGGACATTTGGCGGAATCTTGTGAATGCGGTGATTAACCTTCGAGTTTCATAAAATTCGGGGATATTTTTTAAATACCTGACGACTCTTCCGGTTCTCATGAAGGAATCTGCTGTCTGGAGTCAATGGAGTTGGTATCAATTTTATCTCGTTGTTGTGTTATTTTATTAAGCTAGAATAAGCGAAAATTCTGTATTACAGGCGTAGAAAATCTTGCTCTCTCTCGAGTCTCTATGTTTATCTCGTGTGAATATTGATTAATCGTACAAATGTAGACCTACTGAACTTTTTGTATTGTCTCAGTCTACCAAGTCCAGCACAATAATTTCTAAGACTTTTATCTCATGACTCAAGAAGGAAGAGCTTCTGAAACTTTATATTTTTACGAAGGAAGGCACAATACGTCAGACGCTATATATGGCACAAAAGTCATTCATGTTCATCTGACACTATACCTCTAGCTCCTATTGTGGTCTTTCCTATGGGTCGTGCATATGGTAAACTTTTCGAGGTATCAGAGATGTGAAACATGAAATACTCGGACACCAAAATATCGATAACAAATTTTCAGACGGACGTTGCAAACCGTCTTTGTGTGTCCATATACACCGTCTAATGCAGGTTGAACGTGGACATACAGTAGTAAGTGTGTACTGATAGTGTTTGGACACAATAGATGCTTGCAAATTCACTTGACTCTTCGTGGTTTTACTTTTGTGATGTGTTTGTTCAACAACATGTAGATAAATTTTTCCTTACACATTCCTGGACGGGACCTTAGGACTCTGGAAGTTGAGGCGCCCGGCATTTTTAGACAATCGGCGTTTGAAGGTGGCAGTGTTGTGAGCCCTATGAACTGGCCGCCTTTATCTGCCAGGAGATATTCCTGGAAGTCATTTCTGTTAGGGGCTGATTTGACTTCCGACCTTAGTGCTGCCGGAACGATGAAGCCAGTGGACATTTCCAATAACCCTTTCGGGAAATGGACCCGCGACCTTCCGGCTTGTAGGGCAGTGCCTCAACCAATTGGGCCACCGCGTACTTAGAATGAGACATACCCGTGTCGTGAGCACCTTGTCCTCAGACTGTCATACTAAACTGTATTGACACAAACAAGTCGCACTGCAGTCTTTGTACACGAATTACCATGGCAGACGCCACTTGACACTGCCCACCGGTTCACCCACAATCATTTTCGGCGTAACTTTACAGACACAGATAGGTTTCATTGTTACATAACGTAAATTGGCACGCGTAACGTCGTGGGGAAGATTAGAGATTGTGTTTTGGTCCGGAATAGGATCTAGAGGCGGAAAACGATTCTCTGGAGTATCTCACAACAGAACGTTACGGAACAGTGGAATTCGTATGGATAGGTTCTGATGAAGTATCCGTTTTATTGTATCCCTTAGCATCGCAGCTCTGCCGCCTGATTCCACCGGGAGTTCATAACACTTAAACGAGCTTCTATGAACTAACGTACGTAGGAGTGCAGAGTAAGAGGAAATTCTAAGCGAATGCAGGGTGCCCAATGGGACAGCTGCCATTCAGGGTTATAGGAAAATGGGTATTCCGTGCGCTATACTGATATACTTTATAAAAAAATGTTGTGAGCGTATTTATCTACTCAGCCAGAACTAAGTAGCGAAGGAGAATGGCGGCGAAAAGTGAGGGGGTGGAGGTGGGGAGTATCTGCGTTGTCCCTACTAGTTCGGATACCTTGGCAGGTAAAGTTGTGGACACTGACATTTTCCCTCAGTACTCAGACAGTACATGGATATCTTCACTCTTCTGAGATGTTAAGCAGCGTTGATTTGTAGTGATTTACCGACGTTTCGGGATAACCTATCGGTCCATCTTCAAGGCTTGGACCTGTAAATTGGACCGGTATGTTGTTCAGAAAGTCGGTAACTACCAACCAACGCCGCGTAACACTCCAGAAGAACGAAGAACTCATTTGCACCTGTGGCAGCCTGGAATTGCGCACAGACAGTGATTTAGTCGAGTGTTTAATTGGTAAGTAGGATTAACAAAAGCCACGTCCGATCACAAACAGCTATCTTATTGTATCGAATCGCTATAAGCTAATTTCGGCCTGATGGTAAAATGGATTTGTACTTTGAAAAAGGAATTGGTTAACACTAGGAACAGGTTCAACAATTCTAACAATAGTGAAAAAGTTTAATCATCAACACCGGAATATTTATATTTTCGCAAGACTGATTTGCACCTTTGCATTTCAAACGCGTAGGCGAGTGTAACCTACCTAACATAATCCTAAAGCTCTAAATTTCTGTGGCTACCTACATTACTGTGCTCTTCATCCTTATCATCATTTCTTCTTACTAGCTCTAAATTTAATGTGCTTCCTCTGTATACCGTAGGTATTACTGTTTATCATGGTTACCGCGTACTGGTAATCACAGTAATATCTCTCCGACCCCACAAATTCGTACATCCACCACATTACTGTTGCAATGTGTGTGAAAGTAAACATTAATTATGTGGGGTGGCCTAAAGTGGCATTAATTTCGTAACATATTTCGTCAAAATAAGGCCAGCAGTTCTCGAGTTGTAACATGCGAAAGGCAGGACAGGCTGACAGAAATCGAGACTCAAGCACCACAACATAGTCAAGCATAAAATCGAACTGGAGCGTTATGTGTGAAGGTCAAGACGCGGACGACAGCCAGCTTCTATACTTTAAGTAATCTAAAGCCCTTGGGACATCTTGCCGTTTATTTTGCTCGGAGAGGAATCACGGTACATGTCACTTGAGCGTTCGTGCGGATTCCGAAGCTCTGTGTCGACATGTACGGTATTCCCCTCGGACTGGAAGCTGGAACGATGAGGAATTGAGAGCTTCCTTAGTCCAATAAGATGGTTCTGTCAACTCGCCTTTCTGAGGCTCGCAGACTAGAACACTTGTCTCACACACGTCGGATCGCTGTTCGATTTCCGATACACAAGGTAACTGCCTTGTTTGAGATGTCAATCCGTTTAATACCCAATTCATTCATGAATTTCACTAGCACACAATTTTTGACAGAATTAAAAGCAGTGCAGTTGATACAGGGGCCGTAAATTAATTGCCGCTTACCTATAATGTTGTTTAGAGACTGTTGCTTCATCACGATTATTCTGGTCCGATGTTTATATTATTTTGTGATTGATTAAATGAGATAGGCACCAGAAGTGGGAACCCTTACCACGCCGTCTTGGGAATGTTTCAGTGCGAAAGGAGAGCAGGGGGAGTTCAAAGAGCGTCAGCCAAATTCAGTGGCAATAAATAAGAGTAAAATGTTGGCATTTTACGTTTTCGCCCCTAGCACTATTCATCCTTTCCATGCAAGGAATTTTTCAGAAAATAGTCTATAGCGTCATAGTCTTGTGATAATATTCTCGAACAGTTTTCGAGATACTTAAAATTTAAGTTAATGTGTCTGTGTGAATTTTGAGTCACAAAGTTTTATTAAAACTACTACGTATATAATTTATATTTTTATATTTATGATTATCCTGCAAAAAAATAGAAAAAGCAAAAATAATGAGAACTGTGACAGACCAAAAAAATATGGGGCACATTTGCATGCGTGGCAAACAAGTAAGAAGTACGACAGAAGTATTCAACAATACCACTTACAAATCTAAAAATATCGTACACAGCAACAAACACCATTGCGCTATGTATATGTGAAAGAGCAAATGGTCAGTGTATGAATGTATAGCCAAAGAAAACGCAAATGTTATTCTGTTAGTTACATGAAAGAGGGAGTTAAAAATTTCGACCTAAATATAGTGAATGTACCTAGGCAGTATGGAATAATAAATCTTCAATTAATATTTGCGCAGTCTATATTGGAAAATAAAATTTATTCTGGCAATATTGATGACGTAGTAGAAATACTGTCTTACATATCTGTAAGTGAAATCAATGCGTGAGCACTTACGTAAGAGTCCCTGTATATTACATACAGCCACTACAGCAGGGAGGTAAATAAATGAACGCAGGCAAGCACATTTTATTCCATGTTCCATATTTAGCTTGTTCGCCGTATCAACAGAGGTAAATATACTGACATATCTGTAGGGTACTTCCCTTTGCAATCAGCTGACCCTATAGCTAAGGTAGGGACAAATCGCAAAGATCCCTGTCTCGTACGGGTGCCCTATTGTACGTATAACATAACACTGTGGAACATTCGACATAGGTTTGCACATCCTCGGCTATCCTCACGGCCTCATAACAGTTCAGATCTAGAGGGCTCTTAATGGCGGTTCAACTTGCAGGCAACAACGAAACAAACCCACTTTGGTATGTATGCGAAATTCCCGACGTTTTTGCCCGATTTTAAACCAAGTGTGAAATTTCTGGACATATTTTCCTAAAGTCTCCAATATCAAGTTTCACGTCAGTCTGTTCAATGATGGCGGCGTTGAACCATGAGAGCATAGGAGAGAAGGAGAGGCGGACGTACGGACGAACTTATAAGGCCGATTCCATTTCCGTTGAAGCAGAGCATTTCGATATTCTTGACCCGTTTTTTATAAAAACCCCCAATATCAAATATAATGGAAATTCATCAAGTAGGAGCCGCAATGATACATGCGGTCAGACAAGAAGAGGATAACGGGCGCTTTTCGCAGCTATGCGTAGGCGCCTAAAATTATATGAAGTTAAACGTAGTTGGATCTTATTTTTTTTTATTTACAGTGAGGGATCGTAACATTAATAGGTAAAATGACAACTGCTGAGAAGCTTCCTGTAAGTGATACTATATGTAGCCTATATCACTGAAATGTCTAGATACAACTAATGTAAGTGATATTATATGTAGCCTGTATCACTGATATGTCTAGAGACAACTAATGTAAGTGATATTATACGTAGCCCGTATCACTGATATGTCTAGAGACAACTAATTTAAGTGATATTATATGTTGCCTCTATCACTGATATATCTAGAGATAACTAACGTGATATTATATGTAGCCTCTATCACTGATATGTCTAGAGACAACTAACGTGATATTATATGTAGCCTCTATCATTGACATGTCTAGAGACAACTAATCTAAGTGATATTATATGTAGCCTCTATCACTGATATATCTAGAGACAACTAACGTGATATTATATGTAGCCTCTATCACTGATATGTCTAGAGACACCTAATGTAAAGCAACATCAATCTATTCAGAAATTACAGGAAGAAACTTTTATGTTTGCAAACGAACTTAATTACCAGTAAGTCAATATCGACTCTTATCTAAATTCCTTACACTACAACATAAATATCTACTCGGTTTATCTGTGAATGCATTTAAATAAGTGCGAGATGACAGAATACTCTAGATTCTAAATTTGAAAGGAAAATTTTGCCAACTCACTTTCTTCTTACTTAAAGTGGTTTACCTTCAATAAAATAAAAAATGTTTTATATCATGCCATGTTAATTTATTATTATTATTAGTAGTAGTAGTAGTAGTAGTAGTAGTAGTAGTATATTAATTCATTTAGGGACACAAAAATAAAATCTCGACGTTTCATGCCGCATAAATGGAGAATGACGTTGATAAATTTCTGTGAATCATACTATTTAGAAATGACCAAATTCGTAGAATTTCTATAGTGCCGGATGCTATAGAATCGCAGACTGCAAGCGACCGCCACCGTCGGGTTGTGACGTCACACATTCCGCAATGACGTCGCATAAGAATCGACCGGGCTTTGGAGACATACAGCAGAGACACCAACACGCACCGTCGTTACTTTACACGTAACATGTACTCGCTAACTGTGCATTTCGAATCCATAGACTGTCCTCCATTTTCCTGCATAAGTTAATGTGGCTCATTTGCTTGCCGTGCTGTTAGAACCCACAGTAAAGCCCCGTATGTATTTGCACAACATTGAACTTAATTTGTCTCATCGGAACAAGAATTTTGTGGCCATCGCTTTCCTGGTTCAGATCCTGAAAATCAGTATTACTTTTTACATATTCTTCGAGTGGGGTAGTATTTACTGACTCTACAACTCTATGGAGCCGATTCCTTCTTCAGAAGCGAATGGTCAGTCAGCGTTCTAAGAAATTAACTGGCTCTTCTGGAACCCAGATGTTCAGAGAAGTCAGCCATAGCACTCTATCCGCAGCCAGTTCACACACCCTGTCCTTAAGATCCGCTCAGTCTATTCAGCCCGTTTACGCCATATCTTCCCCACGCAGTGTCTTATCTTCGTATTTTACCACCAAAATTTGGTATTCATTTTTACATTGCCAAGCAATATGAACCAACTACATGGAACAGAGTCCTTCTTGAGAAGCTAACAGATTATCAGCTGGTCGAGAAAAGCCCCGCATTTTATGGAACCCGAAGGTTCATTACCGCATTCACAACAGCACGCCACCTCTTACTGTACTTAGACAGGTCAGTCTAGTCCATCCCCAATTCCACTTCTTGAAGACAATTTTAATATTACCTTCTCACCAACTCCTGGGTCTTCCAAGTGGTCTCCTTTAAGTCTCCCCAGAAAAGTCCTGTATCCACCCTTTCTCTCTCCCATAGTCATTTGACTTTACACCCTATTTTATCCTCCTTGATACGGTCGCTCTAGAATGTTTGTTTAAATGTACAGATTATGATGATCCGCGTAACGATTTTTCCCCGTATTGTTTTAACTTCCTCTCTCTTATGTCCGATTGTTCTCCTCAGCAACTTGTTCTTAGATCCCTTAATCTGTGTTCTTCCATTAATTTAAGAGACCAGATTACGTTACGCGGAGGACTGCGTGATATTATTACATCTAACATTCTGAGCAACCTTGTTTAAGCTGTAGCTCCTTCCAGTTTTCAAATGACGTTGCCCTTCTTCACTCTTCCTGAATTACACTATGTCCCGCTTAAAGGCCTTTTGTTAAACCCATTATAAGATCTTGAGCATTTCAATGAAAGGTCGAATTTTAAATGCCCGCACCCCCCATATACCGATGTACCGAGTCACGGAAAGCGGCCTATGGCCGGTCGGAACTGGTTCGAGCCGCTTGGGTTGAAAGATATACTTTCGATTTCATCAAGGAAAGCCCTGAATTGTCTGTAATTTAATGCAGGTGACCTTGCAAGGTTAACTGCGCTGACGACGTCAGTTACAATAGAAGAAGAAAGAAGAAGAAGAAGAAGAAAAAAGAAGAAGAAGAAGAAAGAAAGAAGAAGAAGGAGAAGAAGAAGGAATGTAAAGACATTAAGTTTGTTCCAGGGATAAACTGGTTTATTTACGGCTGTTTCTTTTCTCGAGCAGTTCCCGTTCATCCTTCCGGTAAATGTCGTTTCGGTGCAAGATACGTGTTAAGTAGTAAGGAAGAAGGTGTTAGGAACTGGAATGTAACTAAGCATCAGAGAAAAGGCTTTGGTCGGTCGGGTCAAAATGATCAGCATGTTACGACACGTTCAGTAGGGACGAACACGCTGTTCCGAAACGTCGGTCACGTACTACCTACTGACGATAATCAACAACCCAGCATACCGACGACCTCAACTATACCGCGGCGAGAGGCTGGAATCTCGCAAGGAAACGCTTTGTAGATACGGAATTAATTTTGTAAAATGTGTTGGTTTCTTTAACAGCAATTAATGCTGAATTGTCAACTTATGCTAATGAGCAATCCATCACGTGCGCTTAATTTCAGGGGTGGAGACACAGTAGTTTCAGAACTACGTACATGCTGAAGCACGATATGAAAGTTTCGGGGAGTGATGAATAGATGTGAAAGGGGCAGTTATTACAGTGACAAATGGCCAAAAGTGTGGTGTTTATCAGGTCTGCGAACTCATTAAGTGTTGTCTTAAGCGTGTTTGTTTATGTGTGTGTGTGTGTGTGTGTGTGAGGGAGAGAGGGGGGAGAGGAGAGAGAGAGAGGGAGGGAGGGTGAGAGAGACATCAGGCCTGATGTGTGTAAGGCTGCCTGCCCATGACTGATCTATTTACCAGATGCACCAATAATTGTGCACTGAACAACAACCAATTTAAAATATTTGTCACACGGTTTGTACGAATGACTTTATGTGGCAGATGTTCAAATTCTGGTTTGATGCCATATTTGTGCGCCATCATTTGTGTTTGAGTTCTCTCAAATGGCTCTACTTGGCCAGGTTATGTGAGGATTTACCGAATGGATAAAGTTTTTCGACACATACAAATCACTTGCCTTTATATATATATATATATATATATATATATATATATGAGTCGTGGGAAAGCAATAAGACCTCTGGACTTGGTAAAAAACGCTGTTGACACTACTGTCTTCAGTTACATGCATCGAGAGTCGATGGGAATGGAGAAGTGACCAGTGTTTTTACAAGTACGTGGTTTCCACAAACTGGCAAATATCAGAATCTTACACATGTTCGTCAAATTTGCCCATTTGTTAGAGCGCTGTTTTAACCCTAATTAACGTTGTTTGAGTGGAGATGTGTGCTCCAGTAATGCAGTCTGGGCCGTAATAAATGCCAGGACCATGTTAATGCCGCTACTGAGATAATGGAAATCACATACCTCAGCCCCCCTGTATAGTAACACGGCTGGCCACATTCTACACACACTGTCACATACCTCGGCCCACTCTGTATAGTAACACGGCTGGCCACATTCTACACACTCTGTCACAGCACTCGTTACGTTAAATTATTTTTTGCAGTGGGAAGCCACAGGACTTAACTTCCATACTCTCGCACAAAGACGTTGTTTGTTCGGTAGAAACCATAACGAAGCGATTAAAGTAGTGTTAAATGGTCTGTCGGAACACACATCTCTCCGGCGTTACAACAGTGGTTAAGTAACAGTGTCTGTGCGGTTGTACCCCGCTGACAACTTCATGTATTAGACAGCAATGTTTCAAGAAGCGAATGTATCGGGCTAACGGAGCACAAAACAGCACAAATTTTTCTATATGGTATTAGCGACTATTTTATTCTGCGGTCGTAATCCTCAGCGCAGCATTTTCCCGCCGTTCTGTCGACAGGTTTGTCGAAATCAAATCCCACTGCTATGAAAATAATCAGTTTCTTAGATTGTTATTTTATTCGCCTTAAATGTGATAATCGCGCTGCTGATGTCTTCAGTGTTTACGCCTTTACTTTTATTGTGGGAAGGAAGAGCGGAAAAAAACCTAGAAATTTTCGAAAACACTAATATTTGCTTTTCCAAGAATTAGTTTGTCTGTCACGCCCCAGAATTGTAACATCTGCACACTCGACTCCTCACTATCTTCTATCACACTACCCTCCAGGCTTCTTTCCTACCAGTGGCATACCCAGGAATTTTGTTCGGGGGGGGGGGGGGT
>Ga0136643_10009530_pt1 | contig 14292 bp, 17 predicted proteins | sample TergutLab28metaG_FD_96883 | JGI IMG/M metagenome (GOLD analysis project Ga0136643, IMG submission 96883) | Labiotermes labralis P1 segment gut microbial communities from Petit-Saut dam, French Guiana - Lab288 P1 (version 3) (version 3) | ecosystem: Host-associated > Arthropoda: Insects >... | reverse complement strand
CGTCAGACGTTACAGCTGTTATAGATCCAAGTCGTGCATATGCGTTTAATGAACGCCTGGATTGAGGGTACGAGCGGTACGATGCCACAGGAATCGAAGCAGTAAGCACACGAAGATTTGGGTCGGAAGTGCACGGCTAGCCAGTGTGAACCTCTCCCTGTGTGGGAATCGGGATTGTTGATGACAGATCTGGAGTTTCGTCTCATCGATTATGGTAAGAGATCGGAGGGGAAAACGTCGACGAATGAGTTGACGTCACGCTGTGTACACAGTATTTGCACAGCATCCACTTTGTTTTTACAAGTCGGTCGTGAAGGTACGCGTAAAATCTATGAGGACTAAATTGTCAAATTCTAGGTACAGCAGACACGTGATCGCCTCGGGCAATGGTTGTTTTAATTTCAACACGATTCTGATATTGCCGTTCTCAGGGTAGGACGTATCACCCTCCGACGCGCCCCTATCAGGTGTGAGGTAAAACAGTAACATGAAATTGCCATTTATATACATGTGTGTTATCTGCAGTCCCGAGTTTGAGTGATGTATGCCTGACGCCTCGAAAATCGTACTGTAGTCCATGCCGCAAGTATTTTTGTGATCCATGCCCAAAGATACGCCCTCCTGTGGGAACTGTTTCCCGTCCACAAACGGCGAAAAATCGCTCATGTCGTAATGTTGAAAATTGTACCGGTTGATGTCCAGCTATCCGATAAAATCGGTGTACTTAACCATGGTGAACAAGATATGTTTCGGGAGGGGACCAAGGACGTCGTCGATGGACAACTATTTAGATCCGGCGGAAAATTTGAACGTCTTGAGTTCGATTCTGGTCAGGTTATACCGCGCAGGACTCCCCTTGCTCAGTGTCGAATTGTGACCTGTTAGTATGGCAGGGTTTGACCTTACGAGCCTGACCAGTTATAGGGCGTCGAAAATTTGAAAATGATTTATGAATCGACACTCTTATTCATCAGATAGAAGCTCGGTCGGGCCTTCCTCAATCAGATCCGCAATCTGATACCTGACGCTAAGTATTGGGGCACGCTATATATATCACTATGTAATCGACAAAATAGCTGGACTTCCCTACTCGGGCTAAGTCTGTTCCATCGAGAGATGAATCCCCGGTTCGTCGTGGCTGTTAGAGTCTCGGCCGAGAGTTCGCTAGGCTGCTTGTCGCCTGTGTCAAGATACCAATACGCGTTTGAGAGATGAGTGGCTGCCGCATCTGTGCCGTGCGTCATGACAGTCTCGAGATAGGAGTGATAATTATAATGCTCGCTCGTCTGCCTGATGGTGACTGAACAGAGAGTGAAGGAAATTATTGGTCACGCCCGTAAGGTCAGTAAAGTCCACTTCCTTTCCCGACGCCGAAATAAATTTACCCCGGACATAGACTTTGATATCGAGATCAATGTACTTATCGATATCGGCAGGTATAAAATTTCCAGATGATTTCGATCGACGGGGCAAATTGGTTTGTGTGCGTTCTCTATCGTCCCGAGGCCTGTGTGCAAAGATGTCAAAGTCGCTACTAACGGACGCTATCTCCGCCGCAGACATGCTGATGCCGGCTGCTGAAGAGTGACTGAATTAAACTAGGAAAAGTTGTCACTTTTTAATATTTTTCTGGCACGCTTCATCTTTTGAGTCTTTGGCACCCTGTGGCCCTTCTTCCCTCCCGCCTCTCGAGCGCGTTTGCGTCCGCGGCCTCGCAATTTCCTGATCAAATTTTGGGTGTATTCAGTCACGTGTTTAGGAACGATATCTCCAGCACTCACTACGTCGATTGACTTGCATGCCGCAATTGCCGAATCCTTCTCCTCGCTGAAGGTGCAGCGGGGCGGAGTAGACAGTTCCGATCCCCGGAGTTGTAAGCCCGCGACCCGCCTAATTTAGGTAGTACATTTCTAATGGATGCATCGTTATAAATGTCCTATTAGAGACGGCGACTCCGCGTTTTATACAAATTTTTCACCAATTATAATTCTTGCGAAAATGAAGCACCACTTTTGTGTCCGTCGTGCTGTCTTCGAAGGGGATGTGCAGCCCCTCGGTCGTCAGGAACTCCATCCGGACGTCCTAAAATCGCCACTGTTCGACGGGCACATATTACAAGATTTGAAACTCTTACTTACACGATAATAATGGGAAGACGTACGTCCGCATGCTGCGGACGGTGCTGTCGCCCAAAAATTGTTGTGATACCATCGTACAGTATATAAGAGCGTAGGGGAGGAACACGAAATTTCACACAGCCCCATTTCCCAATTGGATATCGGAGCCAGGGCTATGGGTTGCGCCAGTTTCGCCGTAAATCGGCGTGCGTATTCTGTTCGCAGAAGTCTCGCGAGTCATTCCAGAACAGAGAGACGTAAAATTGGCGCGTCATCGCCATTTTTGATAATCTTCACGCTAGTGGACGAGATATTCACGTTTGCCTCGTCCAACCCTCTTGTCCAGTATGGTATCTATTTTATAGGCGTTCCGTTCAGTTATGCGTACAGGGATCAGTTCCATATGATAACACTGGTCGTCTATAGGCTTAACTTGTAAATCCTCGAGCTCGCAGGCGGCTCGCGGCCGCCTCTCGATTACTTTCACGACCCTGAAAATCTCGGTGCTGTAATTCTGTTCCACAGCCTTGGCAAATCGCATCTTCTCCTTATTGATGCGCACGTGCTGTCCCACGCGAAACGTTGCTTTCGGCACACGAACGCGCCCCTGTCTCCGGGCCTTCATCCTCTTCCATATCGCTAGCGCATCCGAATCGGTGACTCACGAGGGCGCGAATCCAGTCGTGGAGTGAACCGTGTAATTGTTGGCCTTGACAAATTTATGCAGAACATCGATATATCTGTAGGTATTTTTATATATAAAATATTTTTAGACCCTATCGCGAATCGTGCGATGCAAGGGTTCCACGACCGCACATTTGAAGTCAGGGTTCGCCAAACCTGAAATTGAATGCCCCCTTCGTCCCGTAACATGTCCTGAAAGTGTTCATTTAGAAACTCCTTGTCGTACCCATATGGGGCGTCTTTTCGTATATTTCGGGTCATCGAATATGGCCCGAAACGCCGAGGGAACGGAAGGCCCGCTCATTGTGTTTACAGGAACGTGTAGAAATTTCAAGAATACATCTGTAAGCGAAATGTATATGTGATTATCGTTGCATTTTGCGTAGGCCTATAAATGCTGCAGAACGCATTCCCACACGTCCATCACTTTAGCCACTGAATAGGGATTACGTGCGAAACGCTTCCTCACCGATCTATGAAAAGTATAGGCATCCCGTTCTCTAACCATGCTCTGATGACGTCGACAGACTTTTTCTTCTTTGTGCTAGCCTTCCATGTACCTTTCTTCCTACGATGACGCGGACATAAGCTCACGCAGGGTCGAGAAGGCCGAAGGTCTGAAGGGGTCAGAATATAATCTGCTAGTAGCGGCATATATTTTTTATTTCTTTATCCGCTTACGACATAACGCTTATACGACAAACCGTCCCTTCTGTTTCGCAAAGAGGGGCGCAATGGCAACGCGAAATTTCTTTCCTCACTTTATAATAATGTTATCGCCAGGCTGATATCTGCTCAAATGAGCGTTACTCATTATCAAAGCTTCATTATACGTCTTTAGATTCGTCTTGTTGATAACTACTGTATGCACGTTCTTAAGCGTCAATAGGTCCCTTAGCTTCTCCGTGCCTCTGAACGAGGTTCCCATAATTGAGAAATGGTCATCGGTATCTATAAACACCTTTCATCAATTGCTCGCCATCCTTGCAGATACCGTATTGTGTGTCAAGAAAACGCCTCCACCTCCCCATCTAGGAGGGACTAGCCACGTTTCCGACGTCTTCTTCTTTACCTACGTCTTCTCCTCCTCCTCATCATCATCATCATCTTCGATTCCGGGAATAAATCTTTGTTTAGGGGTCTGGTATACGATCTCTCTAGATGTCGTTGGATTTTACGAGGGAGTCCCTCTACGCCTCGTCTTGGGCGTTTTCGACACCTGAACATTGGGGACAACCAACTGTTTTGCTAGCTCAGGCTCAGGGTAAGGGGAGGGCACCCTGTTAGCTTTGACGTGGCAGGCATTACTCGTCTTAGAAAATCCGAGATAGTTTTCGTCTGCGTTTTCGGTCTGGTATAGGCGTCGCGAATGATGTGACACATATTAACCCCCTCTTCGTACGGATGGTGTTTGCTGCCTCTACTGCTACATTTCTGCTCGCGAGGCGAGGGGCCCCAGCGCCTTCGTTTGTCCCTACTCTAATGGTAATGTTCGGCCGGGACGAAGTACATCTTATGTTTTTCCGGGGTCCTCTAAAAACGAGGCTGGCAATCCTTGGCAGTAAAGCGCCCAGTAGGGGCAGCACAAATTCCCCGCGCTGAACTATGTGTCGCACGCTGCCCGAGAGAGACACGTGCCTATCGGCGTCCTTGCGAAGCTCGTACTTGTGATTTTGCAGCTTGCGCGTGTTACAGCCTGATAGTTTTATATTGCAGTTTAGGACATTCAACACACACTCGCTTATACAGTTCACGAGTTCCTTCTTACAATTGGTTATTAGGGCTTTACGCAATCTCGGTTCGGCTGTCTTGAACCAGTGAAGGGCGTGATAATTTGATCTCTCACGCTTCATCGCCTATGTCCGAGTAGAAGACCGGACGATATTCTGTCGGGATTATGTTGGTTCGAAATCGCAGTCCGTCATTCGTGTCTTGTGTCAAATCCAAGATGAGGTGGCCGGGGGTCGTTGTGTCGCATCCAGAGAGGTGTTTTACAACCAAGACTATCTTCGGGATACACTTGTTGGGCCAAGTACGTGAATTGCTTCTTCTCTCAGAGGTTTTTCATCTCCACCAAATAAGGGGCATTCAGCGAAATATCTCTACACTAGCGTTCTTGATAAAACAGATATTGCGTAATCAAAAAATATATTTCTATGATGGCTGCCTCTCGTAAACAAGTCACACACTTGCTTGGAATAAACGTTGTTTAACAGGTCGTCTAGGATCACGAGGCATGGTTTGCCACTGCCGCCACTACCACCACGACCAATGTTATCCGGTACGTCCTCGTGATATGCGGGGTTTGAGGGCTACTGCTGAAGCCACGGAACATCTGTCTCCTCGCTGTAAAACTAGATTAAACCGCCGCCGAATTCACGTTCGGTGCAGAGGGCGTTGAGTTTCTGTAGCAGACTTATGCAAAATTACGTTTTGGCCGAACCGCTGCGTCCGCTCACTATACAGGAGAACGGATGCTTGAATTTAAGATCAAAACTCATGGATGGTTAGGCTACGACACCACTCTCTGCCCTAGCCAACGTCATCTGTTTATACCCTTACGGGGCGGACGTATTTTCACCCAATCGCCGCATCTTGAAGAATGTAATTCTTTATAGCTTATCTTCGGGTTTGGTGACAATCGATACGGTTGCCCCTCCCCACTTCCTCTTACGTTTAGTCTTCTCGGTGTGTACATGCATCTCGGTACGTTCATCCCCCGTCCCTAACAAAATCATATCTCTGTTTATTTCGAAATTTACTAGTTTCGTCGCGCTGTAATTCAAGTTTATGTCCGAGTTAACAGACTGTTCGATCGTCCCCGGTCACAATATCGACCACTCTCTACTCGTAGTACTTTAGTCCACCACTCACAAATTCGGACATTTTTTCTGAGGGTCGCAACTAGGAGGATATGTCCCCCAATATCTCCAACGTTTGAGTGTATATCACACAGTCCGTGTCACTATACATCGCGCTGTCTTTCAGCGAGTCCAAATAGCGATACAGATGGATCCAACACATGCGGTGACGTCGTTCGTATGACACAGACTAGGTACGTGTTCCTGTGCACCATACTTGCACGAGATCCAGACTACGTCACCGTTGGTAAATACGAAGTTCATCACTTCCATGCCGGGCGTGGCCAGAAAGCCATACAGTTTTTGGGCTCCGTAATTAATTTGGTAATTGCCCGTTCCATCCGCTCCATCAATTACCCCACATGAAGTTGAGTCAGTTTTGGCCAGACCACGTTTGGCTGCATTATACGTAATTGTTCCCTTCTCTATCCATACCTCTTCACTCTGCCAAAACGATTCCAAATACCGCTCCTCGTCTTCGGCACTATGGACCCAGCCGGGAAAACCGCTAGCCTCGGTTTTCAGTTTCAATAACGTGTTTAGGTTGTCGACAAGAAGTACACCCTCGCGTATTGCAGAGTTGTATTGGGTCACCTGATATTCCTAGACCTCATAGATCTCGAGGATCCTGTTCCCCTTTTTAACGGCGAACCTGACCTCATCCATCACGCACGTGCCGTTGACGGCAGATTCCTCATCACGGGTATGCACACATTCCTAACTTCAGGAGGAGGAGGTGAGGACGCACGTTTTACACAGGCATTACATGAGCTTATTATTGTATCTATATTGATGTACAGGATGATAAAACCTCTCTGGTGTATCCATCGAACATTTGAACAGACCTTTCAGACGAAGGCATGCTTCTTTATCCTTACAAACGTCTCCTACGTGAATGACCGGATGACCCACAGGGAACTTGAAATACTTAAATATGTAGGAGTATAAGTTCATGACGTCCACGTATTGAGTAGCTTCATTTTCGCATGCCTTATAGTGTAGACGCATTGCCTTAGTACGTCCTCCGTACAAGACATCACGGGTACACAACGGACTCTGTTGTACTATGGGATGCGCGGGCTGTTCAGGTTTCACTATATCTGCTTCGCCAAACTCGCATTCCCGTTGGATGTTGACCAGGTATCCTGCTGGCTTTATCTGCTCGAGACGCAACAGGTTTCCCTCATAGCGTTCCACTACCGTATCGCCACTCAAGTTGCTGACGTCACGGATCGGCAGGCACGTATGACCGTTATAAAAACACCCAAGGAACTCGTAGATTGTACGTGTCTTGCGGCAATAACCGTTTACACTAATGCGGGGCAAGTCGGAAAGCCTGTACTCGCGACCGTTGCGACCGTGCATTATCTCCATCCCGTCCGTCTGTTTCATTTGCAGCAGCCACATCAATGCCTTCTTACTAGAGTTGTTATTACACGTGTACCCTTCAGTCGTTATAAGTCCAATATTGTCGGGCTGCAGGTATCGTTTACGCAATACCTTATTGAATGCAGATGCGATAGATATTGACTCGAGAAATACTTCTATATTCTATATGCCTGTTGTCGAAAGGCTCCTCCGATTTCCGTCTCTTCTCCTACCACGCGAGAAACTCTGTCTTCTCATACTCACCCATCTCAATCACACCATAATACGAGACGTCGGGGATGGGACTTGTGTAGTCTAGGTTTTCCTCAGTATTGAAATCGTGAGGGTACCACGATTTGGAGGCCGTCAACCCGAACGCCTCGTGCAGCTTACGCATTGGAAACGGGAGGAAGGACACACTGTCCAGAAAGAGCAGGTGCTCCATGTTCATGCGCATTATCATTTGACCGTTTACGGTCACTTCCGATTTCATTTTAGTAATATCGCCCTATTAAGCATGAAATGAAAGTCAAACGACTTGGCGTTGTGTGCTATTGCGACTATCTTATTGGCCCGGGGGCGTGGCTCGCATAGAAATGAAACCTGGACCCCGACAGTATCTTGCCAGAATTAGTACTTCCTCTTACCGCTTCGCACGGAGTCTCCGTCTTCCACGTCCACACAAAAACAACAGAACTGTAGCAAGCAAACAAGATTAGGTACGTGTAAAATGGCCTTGTCCGTGTACTCGGTGTTTTGGGTAGTCTCGAAATAAAAAAGACGTACAGTACCTTATCACCTGCGGAGGGCAACGCGTACTTGAGCGTTCTCAGATAGCACAGTTGATCCACGTCTCTGTTCTGCTTACAGTTATCGCAGATTCGCTTGTTACATTCGAGATTTCCGTGCGTCACGAGCTATCCACACGTCGCGCAACATCGACACGTTCGCATACAAAATTTTTCGTTCGGTGCTGCTCCGCTTGTGTTTGGCGAAACACGTGTGGCTTCTAAAATGTCTATTGCATTCGACGCATGGTGACTCGAACGTCAGAGATTGCGCACAGAGGGCTCGCCATGCAGTCGCTACACGTCTGACCCCAGACGTGCGTGACATCACGTCTACATGCCTTGTTGCACCATCTACACACGTACTTTTTACCCGTGGCATCAGTAAGTTTAGCGATCTCATGATAGTGCCTTTCGACATCATCATAAAGTAGATTATTTCGCTTAGACGGGTCCACCTGCCCTTCCAACATTATATCTTCGCAGCTCAGACCGTGGTAGACAACTATCTTATACTCCCGGAAGTGTTCCTTGAAATGGACTAGTTGGGGAAACCCGCCCCGTTAGACAGATGGGTACTGATCGTCTCACATATGTTTTCGACTACAGGACGTATCTTATAACCTCTTCGATACGAATTATAATTCGGATCATTCTCTAATCTCGAAATCGCTATTACCAAGGCATGTGTTAAACAATTCTGCTCTGCCTTCACGTCCACGAAACTTTTCTAGAGTTGCGCCATAACGGAGAGCGGTCTACCCTACTCTTAATTGCACATCTACCTAACCCTACGGGCATCTTAACCGAATGCACGCTTACGACTAATGTGTCCAAGGTTTCGAATCTAGAATTGGACTGCGACACCCTCTCAAAGACGCTCGATATCACGTCTGCGGTTAACTGATCTTTCCGCCTGAAACTGATTCCGATCGGTTTGTCATTTTGGTTCACGTGATTTTGAATTGTTGTTCCCACCATAACACTATCGTCTACATCGCGTAACGCGTGCTCATACAGATCGTTCACACTGGCTCGGAAATATGCTACGGGATTACTATTGTGCGAAGGTTATATTAAACGCATATTAAACGCTTCCTACGGCATTGTTCCGCCTGTATTGTCTCTTTTTCGCGTCCATTAACTAGAATCTGCGAGCCATGATTTTTTTCTCTCCACAATAAGATACACAACTATTTCAGTTTGACACTTACAAACACTTATGTCACTTACCGCAACTGTAGTCAGAATTATAATACTTACCATTCCCAGCCTATGGAGTCCACCATACTGTTGCTGTTACGTACAAGCGAGCTACTATTTATTGCGGATGATGCTGACGCCATGTTCTTTTGTTCTGAGTCAGACGCTGTTTACCGAACCAATCACACGCGCGCGCAACGTGGGCAGGAAATGTGGGAGAAGTTTGGACAATATTTTTCGCCTGTTTGGGGCACCCCGCGAAAAACCTCTTGACTTCCTACGTGGGGATTGTCACGCCAGTCTCTGGTAGACCACCCCACGTGAACTTCATCGGGAACCAAGACTTCCACCACACTTCACCAGAGCCTGTCTTGAGGAGGAGACAATGCGAATGTCTTGGAAACAAGTCCTGCAGCTATTAACGAGATGGGATCCATTAATACATTTTTTAACATGGTTAAGCCAATTGGAATTGACCCATGAACGATACAGCGGCAGCTCACAAAATGCTACCCATGCGTCTACTTGGGCGCAACAGTCTGAAGGACTTGAGGCAAATCTTGCTTGCAACGGATAAGGACATCCCGAGCACACACGTGGAAACAACCAGACAACGGTACAATGCAATATATAACCAATTGGGTGTTGTTAAATTATTAGTGATGTCCTTCCGAATGCTTGCTGTGCTTAACGTGGTAGACCTTCTGAAATACAGGCACATGACGTACGACGCTGTTAGTTGGGGGGGGGCGCAGGATCATCATCCTCAATTCAGAAACGAACGCACGAAGCTGAAGAGGAGATATGGCATCTACCTTTTACACAGCGACCATACCTTTGCCGCTTCTCCGCCTCCTTATCCGACGTCTGAAATGTCTGCAATAGACTATTTATGATGTTCTTTGCATGAATTAGTTCATTAAAGACAAGTTGACGTGTACGTTTTTCCTTGGATATCCTGAACGTATGGGACTATTCACAAATAATAATGCACAGTTCTTTATTCTTTTACCCTTAGGCCTGTTTTGTTCCATATTGTATCCCTTTTCTTTTACTGCTCCACTAGTACAACGTCAAGATCTACGTGGTTGACAAGGTCACGGTCACCGTCTCTACGGCGGCAATGCACCAATCCACACGATGGTGGCGACGCTCTTTTCTTACCTACACATATCAGTTATGATAGGTCAAGATTTTTCGGTGATACGTCATCGGGGCGTAGGGCGGGCTATACCTTTACCAGGTTCAACACGGACGGAGCCTTACGTATGTCTGCGGTGGAAGGGGCCATGCCTCTACCAATCCCCACGGCCGTTTAGGTTAAACACGGACGGAACCTACAGCCACACTCACCCCATGCTACATTGCGACACTGGGCGTTGCTTACGACCTTCTTGCAGAGACCCAGGGTGGGGAACCAGGTACCAAACTGAACGGCGGCTTCAAAACTGATAAAATACCTCGGAAAGCCGACCTTTTTAATATCGAAGGTGTGGGGAATATAAGGGTAGGGTTAGCGATGGAGGGACCACAATACCAGGCTAAACGGGGGCAACACGAAGCTAAAGAATTATTTGGGCCCGTACCCTACTTAGGAACTTCCTGCACTATCCACATCTCATGCCAACTTAAACACTTGGCGGGACTTACGACCTTCTTGCACGAGGCCCCGGACTGGCCGGGGCGAAGGGAGTCAACGGAGGGACCGCAATACCAGATTGGACGGCGTCTGCCACCCTGATAAAATAGATAGGAACAAAAGTCGCAAGCCGGTCGTTTTTAATAATGTGGATTAAAGAAAGAGTAGTGCCTTGACTGGATTTAGAACCTTCTTGCCCGCCAGGCTGGACTTACGAATTTCTTGCTCGGACCACAGGCCCGGCCGGGGCGTATGGAGGGCCACGGAGGGACGGAGATACGAAGCTGGACGGCGGCTGCCACCCTGAGAAAATACCTGGTAAAAAAATTCGAAAGCTGATCCTTTTTATAATATCGGACAAACCGACCTGGACTTATGACACGCTTACACCCCTTCACTTCTTTCAAACTTAGGCCACTCATGCACGAAACTACGATTACCTAATTTTACGCATTAGGGGGACCGACCACGGCTGACCGCTTACTACTCAGATTGATAGATTGGTCATTAGCGACGAAAAGGCAGGAAAGGGTTGTGCTTCATGGTTTCTCCGATGCAAGTGAAGTAGCCAACGTAGCATATATATATCTCCTATCAATTGATGGTCAAGGAAAGATCAATACAAAACTGCTTTTATTCAAATCTAGAGTGCCCCCCACCCCTCAAGAGACTATCCCTGCCAAGACTAGAACTTTGTACAGCAGTGTTGTTAGCAGATATGTACCAAGTCTCATCCAGAGGTTTGAAGAAAAATTTCAACAAGTTCAGATTTTGGACGGACTCAGTGGTAGTACTTGCTTGGTTAAGTTCTCCAGGCGCAAGATGGAAGTCTTTTGTAGCGAATCGAGTCAATCACATACAAGAAACAACTAATGTTGAAGACTGGAACCACATCAGTTCGAAGGAAAATCCTGCAGATTTAGTATCCCGTGGTTTTGACACTAATGCCCTGAGCAAGTTAAGATTATGGTGGAATGGCCCAAACTGGGTACAACAAGTAGAAACATCCTGGCCAAAGGATGAAGAAGTACCTGATATCAGTGAAGAACAAAAAAACTGCGAATCCCGTACCAATTGTAAGTTTTGTAAGTCAACCAAGTCAAGAAGAACTATTTACTAAGTTCACATCCTGGAATAAGTTACAACGAATAACGGCGTACTGCTTAAGGTTTCTTCATAAATGTCGTCATCTGAGGTCACGTCTTCAAGGTACCTTATCTTCATCCGAATTGCATGAAGCAACCTTACGGTGCATAAATCGAGCTCAATCTCACCGTTTCAAGGAAGAGAAAGCTGTCTTAATGGAGACGGGATTATTGTCAAAGAAGAACTCACTACTGTCGTTAAACCCATTCATTGATGGAAACCAACTGATCAGGGTGGGCGGTAGACTACAAAACTCAGATTTGACGTTTGATCAGCAACATCCACTGATTTTACCAAAAGGACATCATATTACCTCTTCAATCAGTGAAGATACTCACAAGAAGAATTTCATGCAAGTGGCCAATTATTATTATCTGTCATTAGACAGAAATTTTTGATTCCTGATGCTAGGAATGTATTGCAGAAAACTATTCAAAAATATTTGACTTGAATTAGGATTAAGGCTACCACAGCAACCCAATTAATGGGTCAATTGCCTCAATTACGAGTTAAACTTTCTAAACCATTTGCCAACACAGGAGTAGACTATTCTGGACCGTTTTACATTAAACAAGGTGGCAAAAGAAGCAAAACACTGGTAAAATGTTACGTAGCATTGTCCATATGCTCAGCTACTAATGCTATTCATTTTGAGTTAGTATTAGAGCTGTCCACTGAAGCCTATATTGCTTCCCTTCGAGGTTTTATTGCTAGGTGGGGATTATGTGATAACATTTACAGTGAAAATGGTACGAATGTTGTTGGTGTTGAGAAGGAATTAAAAGAAACTATCCTTGAAAAAAAATCAGCTGAACGCATTTCCAACTTTGCCACTCAACAAGGAATCAACTTTCACTACATTCCTCCTTGTACCCCTCAAATCGGTCCATATGGAAATCAGAGATTAAGTCGATGAAATTTCATTTACGACGAGTTGCTGGCAATGCAAAACTCATCTTTGAAGAAATCTATACATTGCTTTTTCAAGTAGAAGCTCGGTTAAACTCAAGACGTGTATTTCCCATGAACAACAAGCCTGACAACCTTAAAGTTTTATCACCAGGCCATTTCCTCATTGGTACCTGCTTGTTAGCTCTTCCTGACTGTAATTTAATAGATTTACCTTCAAGTCGCTTGTCTAGATGGTCACATGTACAACAAATGGTTCAACAATTGTGGAAATGTTGGTCTCATTATTACCTTCACCAGTTACAACAGAGGAATAAGTGGAAAGACATCCAGCCTAATGTGACAATTGGTGACTTACTGCTTGTAAAGGAAGATAATTTACCCCGTTTGTTGTGGAAAAAGTCTGTGATTAGTGATATACATGCTGGAAGAGATGGACTGACAAGAGTTATTATTTTAAGAACAGCAAATAGAACATTTAAGCGGCCTATTACAAAGATTTGTTTGTTACCAAAAGCTGATTGAATTATTTTCTTTTTGTGATTTTGTTAAAGATTTATTAAGATTGATATGAATGAATAACAGTAAGCTGATAAGTTAAAGGCTCAAAGTACAACACCAAGACTCTAATTAAATTAGTTCTATTAGGTGGGCGGTATCTTAGTCTTAGCATTCACTATTCATTGAAGAAAAGCAGAAAAGTATTTTTTGTAGTTGAAGATCATTGTTACATAGTAAATAATACAAACTATACGAATAAGTTTTCAAACCAAACAACCAAAGTAATGAGGAAAGTTCCAGAAATTTTCAAATTCATTTGGACTGTATTTTAGTAATTCTGTTGTCGGTTGTGCCTTGTGTAGTGGATGTAACTGTTCCCAAGTATTTAAACTGTTTATTTGACAAACCTTCCCAGTGTGTCATCTCCCATCTGAAAAGTGAATGCCAAAGTCCCGAATGACATTCCAGTCGACACATATCTGAAACAAATGAATAACTAGCACTCAATTTCAGTAATCATAAAAACTTAATATGACAAAAATATTCAATTCCACATACCCAAGAGTAATTTCAATTAATAATTATTACAAGCGTTTTTATGTCTGGTGGCAAAGATCAAATAGGCATTCAATAATTAGACATGTTTCACTTATTTTATTTCTCTAATTAGTGCAGTAAACTGCGAGATTTTATTCTTGTTCTTTCAGACGTAGTGCTACAAAAGCAATGGAAGTACTTGAGGGATCAATTTAGTGTCGAATTACGATCCTTCATTTGTGAAAATTTCTTATTACTTAGAGAGAGAGAGAGTAAACATTGTTTTTTTAAAAAAAAATACGTAGATAACAACAAAGAGTTTATTACAAGGTTATTACAAAATGTTCGGCTGGAAGACTCTTATGTTGATGAAGAATACACCAATTGTTGATCAAGCAATGTTAAATCCCCCCCCCCCCCAAAAGTAGGTGAAAGTTTCAATACCCATCTTAAAAAATTAAAAAAACTATTTCCAATTTGCTTTCATTTGAGAAAGAACATGGCGATAATTGTTTTAATAACCTCCTAAAGAATTAATT
>Ga0136643_10009529_pt1 | contig 14293 bp, 6 predicted proteins | sample TergutLab28metaG_FD_96883 | JGI IMG/M metagenome (GOLD analysis project Ga0136643, IMG submission 96883) | Labiotermes labralis P1 segment gut microbial communities from Petit-Saut dam, French Guiana - Lab288 P1 (version 3) (version 3) | ecosystem: Host-associated > Arthropoda: Insects >... | reverse complement strand
TCCAGTCCATACACCCCCACATCCTACTTCTTGAAGATCCATCTTAATATTATCCTCCCATCTACACCTGGGTCTCGCCAGTGGTCTCTTTACCTCGGGTTTCCCCACCAAAATCCTGCATACACCTCTCCTCTCCCCCATACGCGCTACATGCCCCGCCCACCTCATTCTTCTTGATTTTATAACACAAAAAATATTGGGTGAGGAATACAGATCATTAAGCTCCTCATTATGTAGTTTTCTCCACTCATCTGCTACCTCGTCCCTCTTAGGTCCAAATATTCTCCTCAGCATCATATTCTCAAACGCTCTCAGCTTACGTTCCTCGTTCAATGTGAGTGACCAAGTTTCACACCCATACATAACAACAGACGGTACGTTTCTCTGAAATGGTTGTGAATTTCTCCAAAATGCATCGCATTTTCTTCCAGAATGGAGTAGGTCTCTCATTCATAGTTACTCATATACTACTTGCTTCGACACTGAGAACTCTGCATTTTGCCCACACAGTTTTCACCTGTTGCACGCGGTTCTTACAATAAAGTGATAATTTTCCTCAACAGCCGTCACAGTTATTCCACGTAACGCAGACATTGGGTTTCTTCTTGAGGTTGGAACTTAACTGTTAAAAACTATTCGTTTAATTTTAAGCTGCACTGAAGATGACAGTCATCTCGGCCGATTTTCCCTTACAGTTTGTAGAGATTTTCCTCGTTTTGTAGACTCTGAGGTTTTATTTACACCTTATGCAAGAGCCTGCCCCCCCCTCCCCCAGTGCTAATATTATCCATATAAATATTCCCACCTATCTCTAAACTTTCAAAGCGTTCCTTTTCTTTAAGGATTTCGCACCAAAGCTTTTTGTGTAGGTCTGTCTTAATCTCGTGTTGCATAGTTTTCTGTCACATTCTGCGTCATTTTATCGCCTTATACATGATGACGGGCAAAAATTATGGACTCCACATTACGCAGCGTCGCCATCCCATTAATCTCTGTCTTATTTTGAGGCTCGTGAAGAACCCGCGGCGCGTGGTTCAGGGAAGGACCTCAACCTTCAGGATACTAAAATTTGTGTGTTCTTTGGATTGACGAGGCAGTATTTTGGATCCCTCTAATGAGACCTGGGAATAACTATGTTAACAATTAGAAGCGCGGTTGGGGACCGAATTTATACGTTACTACTTAAGTCCAATCTCCGATTAATATAAAAATGTACAACAGACGTTATAGCTATCAGGAAGCTTACAGAAGCCCAAGCAGCAAAATTTAAGGGCGGCATTTGGTTACGAAATTAGACGTAACTCGGTCAGTGTATGAAGTGCGCTACTGCAGTCTTAGCTACGACACTTGATATAGAGACTGTGAAGTGCATTAAGAATCAACGGAAAGAATAAGCGTACGTCAGGTTTTATATAATCAAGTAAAATGGGACAAGGTTTCTTAAACATTACTGAGATTCTGTTTCTTTGGCAGAATCCTGGCTGAAGTTTCCGGCGTGCCGATGGGCCAGTCTAAACTGTTCGGCTGTAGAAATGAAGATATTTGAAACTGGTATGTTGTGAGTCGTTTAACGTCTATCTTTTTGGACACACTGCACGGTCAGCTCCTTCTAGAAGGCCACTCCATTGAGTCCTGCACCTTGCGCTGAATCGTAGGTACGCAAAACACTCTCATCGATAAAACCTGTTATTAAAGATGCACAGAGTTGATTGGTATATTGCAGACACCTTCATCTAGAGGCGCCTGTTGTGGCCCAGAGGGTATTACATCTTATTTGAATTAGCTTAGGATCAATTGCTGTCATCTATTCTACTACAGGCTAGTTAAGACGTAGCGTAATGTATAAAGATGGTAGCTTGTCTTAGTGAATGGGCTATACAACACACATGTTTCATGAACTGAAAGTTGGACACAACACTAAATGATTACAAGGCGTAGCATACAACGTGAAATTTTCTTAATTTACAGGGTTTATATTTCCATAATTTGTCTATCTGTATTTCAATAGCCGTAGGCTCTGTGGCGCAGAATTCTTCAGTAGCTGATAATTGCTAAGCTGATCAAGAAACTATCCATCTTCTCTTTAACCCAAAAATTCATTACTGTGTTCACAAGAAACAGCCACAGGACCCTGTCTTGAGCCGGCTGAATCACATCCTCACACTCAGGTTTTCTACGATAAATTTCTTTACTATCGTCCTATCTAGATCTAGGGCTTCAAAGTAACATTTTCCTGTCAGGGTTTATGGCCAGATTTTATGTTTACCATCAAAACAACGCGTGCTACGCCTGCCGCACATTGTATCCGATGTCGCCTGTACTAATATTTAAAAAACCTCGAGACTTCTGCACACAGTATTTATGTGTTTTGTACGATTCTTACAACAACCAAAGATTATTTTTCCAAACTGCATGAACCGGTTGGTATTTGTGATGCAGAGTCAATGTGTTTACTATGAGGTAGGGGTTGATTTTAATAACTGTCCAACAAGATGCGTCTTATTCAGTTTATTACATTTCTGTAGGCAGCTCTACATGTTTCGGGTGTTGACACCCATCATCAGGAGCTCGTCCAAATGTAATTACAGCTTCTGGTATTGATTAACCGGATCTACTACCATCCGCTCTCGTTGTTGAGTTGGAACTCCAACTCAACAACGAGAGCGGATGGTAGTAGATCCGGTTAATCAATACCAGAAGCTGTAATTACATTTGGACGAGCTCCTGATAATGTGTGTCAACACCCGAAACATGTAGAGCTGCCTACAAAAATGCAATAAATGAATAAGTCGCATCTTGTTGGACAGTTATTAAATTCGATTCACGATGCACGGACCCATGTATATAAAAAAGTAGGGATTTATGTTTATGTGTAATTTAGACGAACTTAACACTTAAAAAATTAGGAATCGTTTCACGGTAGATCGCCGAAAACCTGTGACTTCAGGAATGAAAGTACACTGAAAAATTACAATAAGTGACAAAGGCAATCAACGATGCAAATGAGCGAACCGTCGTATTCGCTTACAGAAGAAAAGCGGAGACCGAATGAAGTACGAGAAACGAGATTCAGTGGCAGAGAAACAGACACTGACTTTCCGACATTCACTTTCCTCTAATGAGACAGTTATAAGAATGTGTGCGCGGGAAACTGCTCTCGTATGATTCGCTAGAAATAAAAGTTGCTGCAATATAAAAAAAAAAGATGTCTGAAAAAGTTGTTCTTCGGGATTAGTTGCGCAATTCGGGTAACAGCAATAACATGTTTAGTCCTCAGGTTTGTGCTGTCCGGTGAAATGAATATTATTATGAGGGATAAGTAATACGTCTTTCTCCAGAGGTGGCTTCAGAGAAAGTGAAATCAAACATGGAAAAAAGTTTTACATATAAGGAAAAACCAGTTCCGAAAAAAATGTGAAAGTATGGCAGTCATTTGTTTCTTCGTTTTCTCAGCGAGCCTTGAGTTTTTTCGTCTAGAGCCGATGTTTTCCTCGGCTGAATACTCAGTAACCTTAGACTGGGTATTCGTTCCTGTGGGGTAGGACGCTGCATCACCGGAAAATTGGAGATTCCGATATTTGAAGAAAATATTATTACATTGCTTTGAAACGTCGTGAACCGGTTACGTAGTGACGTGGCTTAATATCCCAGAAGATAGAATACCGTCGTTGCGAAAAACTGAAACTCTCAACTGTAGATTATTTAACTTTTTAAAGCAGTGGTTACTTTAAGCACGGTGCCATCTTTTAGACGCCTGCGCAAAATTAAAAAAAGCGACTATAGCATTCGTCATGTCTGTCTGTCTGTCTGTCCTTTCGTACGTTCGTCGGTCTGCACGGAACAACTCGGCTCCCACTAGAAGGATTTTCATAAAGTTCTGTATTTGAATATTTTTCGAAAAATCTGTCGAAAAAGTTTGAGTTTCATTAAAATCCGACAAGAATAACGGATACCTTACATGAAGGCCAACAGACATTTTTGATCATATCTTGTTCAATAACACTTATAATGAAAAATGTTGGAAACTAATATATAGAGAGAATCAAAATGCACATTTTATGTTCAAAAACGTTTTTAGAATATCGAGCCTTTTATGAAATAATGTGGAAAAACACTGTAGAGCCAGACAGGCCACAGATGATAATATTGCGCATGAGCACGGCATGCTTAATACCTAAGGCTACGCACACACACACACACACTCATAATAAGTAAAACTCATTGTCCTTCGACTGCAAGAACGCGTCTCAATGTTCCGTTATACTTGCATTGCCTGTCTTGTTTAGAATTCAAGAAAATCTGCATTTCTTCCACACAGTGTATATAGATGCATGGTTCGATGTTTACAATACACATCGATTATTTCCTTTTATCCTCCAATGCAGTCAGTTAATGACCTGCATTATTAACCCTTTGATCTTTACATTGGGGAATATGACTGATTGCTGTGCTGTAGGAACTCGAAGTTTAATATGTGTGACGTGAGACTTGTTCTTCTGATGCACAGCCTCCCATACATTAAGACCGTTGTATTCAAATGAAATATAAAACAAAGTAAGTCTAGGAAATAAAATATAAGATTACATCAGAAAAGGCACAAAGTTTCCTCGCTGGAATTCTCCCTTAAGATGAGTGGTCAAACTTCATACCAGCATAAGATAATAGACTGTACATCCCAGTAACACAAAACTCCTTGGACACCAACAAATACACTATTATACACTCATGCACAATATCTTTACATTGCTCCTACATGTTTCGGCGTCATTTCTTACCATCTTCAGACTGCTAACAACAATTTCGTTTCAAAATCTAAGCAATAACGTAGGTCACAATAAAGGCACATTACCGTCCTGTTTTCTTCACTAAGCCGAAAAGTTAGAATAGAGGCGTCTACAATTTTACATAGTTTATTCCATACATTGTAAAAAGTAAAAAACTCATGTAACACCAACACATGCACTATTCTACATCAATGCACACTACCTTTTACATAGCTCCTACATGTTTCAGCATTATCATCTCGCTATCTTCAGGGAGCTGACACCAAAATTTCTTTAAACCATACAACAATAAATTAGCTCACAATAAGCGTATGTATGTTGTGGTATCAATGGTGCAGAATTATATAGGTTTTGATTTAAATAACATGCATAAATATAATATAATGTTGGTGAAATAATAATAATAATAATGGTAATAGAGTTCTTTTGTAATATTGGTTAAAAACCATACATGTCTACCTTGTATTTAATTCCTTGTGCACCAATATCAGTTCTTCCCGAATCCAAGAAAAAAACTGACATTTGTACCCAAAGAATCAATTAAAACGTAGATATGTATGATTTTTAACCATTTTAACAAGGAATCCGTGTTATTATTATTATTATTATTGTTTCACCACCTTTATATCATAAATATGTATATTATTTTAACCAAACCTGTAAAATTCTGCACTGTTGATAGCACAACATGTAACCCATTGCGGTTTGAAAGGAATTAAGATTTTCCCAAATTTAATCTGTACTTAATCCTATTCCGAGTTAAGTCTGGTTTGATGGAAGTACGCATTATCACAGTTTGGAATTATTTCTTGCACTGTGCGTTCTTTTAAACATGCATGACCATATATTTAATTAAGCACTGTGTGTACTTGGAAAAGGAGTTAGGGTGTTCCTGCTTTGATAAAAACCTGTCAGATTGTAGGTTGTCATAACACTATAACATAAAAACGATGTGAATCTTCACCACCATGAAATTTCAAATCTTTGATTTTCAGACGGCCATTTCAGCTGGTGTATAATAGGTATTATGTATTGTACCGCATGGGTAACCAGTTATTTCATGAGTTCCGCTTTGCTAAAATGTCTCCATTTCTCTAAGGTTGCGCTGAAGCTAAAATGCAAAATAACAGGAAAAGGAAAAAGTTTATTGATTGGTGTGTGTGGATTCAATTTATGAAGGCACCACAGGATCCGAAGATCTGAAATTAGAGTCGTTGTTAAATTTTTGCCCTTCATAGCCTGAAATTCTTTGAACTAATATTTAAAGGTTTGAAAAATCACAAACAGACTACCAAAACAAGCACTACAATATAAACCAAAAGGACGAAGGAACATAGGAAGACCGAGGAAGAGATGGAGGGACCAACTTCATCTTGAGGATCAAGGAAAAGGAAAAACACCTAACCCTTCAGGAACATGATGATGATGATGAAAAATCACTCTGTTAATGTTGTTTAGAGAAGTAATTGCTGTTTCTTGTGAGAATCTTACAAAACGCTCTCAGGTTCATCTCTGTTTGTATTCCGTGTTATAACATATTCAGTTTCATTTTTTTAAATTTAACAATTTTCTAACAAGATGCGACTTATTCAGTTTATTACATTTCTGTAAGCAGTTCTACATGTTTCGGATGTTGACACCCATCATCAGGAGCTGAACCGGATCTACTACCAGAAGCTGTATTTACAGTTGTACGAGCTCCTGATGATGGGTGTCAACACCCGAAACATGTAGAGCTGTCTACAGTAATGTAATAAACTGAATAAGTCGCATTTTGTTGGAAAATTGTTAAATTTTATTCACAATGCACGGACCCTTGTATATAAAATATTCAGTTTACTTTGATTGAGTCCACCAATTTTCAAAATTATGTACTGCACGTTTGGCAGTGCTGTCCACTGCCCATCGCCTTGATCATTTTCATTGAAATTTAAGTCTCGATGTTTGTGATAAATTACGACCCGTAAAATGGTCACGAAGATCGGAATACACTTCAATATAAAACACGTTTCGATTCCAAGAACGTACGGAATAGGAAAATACAAATATACAGTAAACTAAAATGTATAATAAACATGAAAATGTATTTTTAATGAAATACAAGCGCTTGTTGGAAGCCTAAATACTTGAGTGTTAGGAGGAGGTTCTCATTCCATGGAACACGAAAAGAATCTGAAGAATAAAAGCCAACTAGATGCCACTTATTATTTTATTGTACTTCTTATAGGCTCAACATGTTTCGGGCACTACTATGCCCATCATCAGGAGTTCGCGACTATAATGTTGATTACCATATTGGTCGTTTCGTTCTTGGTTTGCTGTAGGTTGGATGTTAGGTGCGGTTAGGCTGGGGTAGTATCCGGACTGCAGCCCGGACACAACAAACCAAGAACGAAACGACCAATATGGTAATCAACATTATAGTCGCGATCTCCTGATGATGGGCATAGTAGTGCCCGAAACATGTTGAGCCTATAAGAAGTACAATAAAATAAGTGGCATCTAGTTGGTTTTTATTCTTCGGTTATCACAATGATGCACGGTACAACAAACATCAAATACGAAAAGAATCCGCTTCATTTAATGAAAGACAGAGCTTGAATAGAGCCGATAGTGATCTGCGTAATTGCACGAGAGTGATGAAAGCCGACTCGCCAACCAGGCGGCATCATCCCTTTTCTTCGGAACCAGCCATGAAAGGCCGAAAGATATTATTAGCTTGAGTGATCACGAAATATAGGAATTTACGAAATTCGATACTGTGTTTAAGTCTAAATTACGCAGCCCTTTACCTTTCGAGTTTTTAAATAAAGTGAATTGCAATTTAGCGGTGTGAAACATTTATTATGAAAGCTCAATAAAAATATGGAAATTAAAAAGTTCTTTTAAGTATTTTCAAAATTTATCGACCTGCTGTGGTCACCTTCAGACACACGCAGCTACCATGAGGCGAGCCTCATTGCTTAAATGAGCAAGTATCGTTAAAATGGGAAGGAGTTTAATGTAAATAAGAACTGAAATTTTTTCATATTTTAGTCTTCCTTTGCTAGTTTTTGTTCTTTTAACACCTAAAATTACTTACTTAATCTTACCATGTTTTACAGCCCCAGTAGTCGTTGATATGACTAAAGAAGGTTTAATGTTTACAAGTTGTTTCATTAGACTCTCAAGGCTTGATGGCTTTATGTAAGGTTTTCGTGTTTCCCTATATCATGCTGACTTCCCTCAACATAGCACTCTCTACCTCTTCACCCCCATTAGGCGTCCATATATGGCGGATAACTTTCGAATACACGTGTAAGTTAGCTGCATCAACGTCATAGCAGTACTTTCACTGATCAGAACACTGGGTGGACCTGTGTGAAAGCGCGTAGCGAGCAGTTATGCTGAACTTGATGTGTGTACTGCAGATTCCACACATGCAGGCGCATAGCAGACGTAGGTGTAGCTAAGTGCTTGTAACTCAGCACTGTATTTACTTACTAGTCATTCCTACATTATTACCTCTAGGTTTGCATGGCTTGAACATGCGTTCTGTCTGTTTGCAGACGAGCCAAACTGAGAACCCTTTCACGGCTTTTAAGTAATATGTTCAGCGCAGCGCATACAAAGGCTAATTGTTGTGTGCGTTGTGTAGCCTCATGGGTGGACACCAATGTTCTGCAGGAACTCGCCCGTTTCTCTTCAGGACAGCTTGCAGTGAACACGGTGAGATTTCGGTCTGCACGTTACGCCACGTGTCAGATTACACAGCAGCACAGCCCACAAGTCTACTTCGATCTGAGCCTACAAGACCAATCCTTCGTCTGCCGTTAATACGTCCTTTGGTGTTAGCAGATATTTACTGCAGGGTCTAATGCAAAGTTTTATTTATCAGTTTAACACTAAATGCCATTAGTTACGTATACCTGTTTTTGTTGTTGATGCTATTTCATTTTGGGATTCGTTGATAGTATTACGTTCTCAGGAATTATAAAATTGATTTTAATTTATAAGGATTACGCACTGAGGATATAAATCACCATTGACCACACTTCAGGAGAAATGATGCAAGAAGGATGTGCGACACTATTTTCTAACATCCATTAACTGATTAATTTTATTTGGAATAAGGAAGAATTGCCTCAAGAATGGAAGTAGTCAGCCATTGTATATATCTATAAGAAGGGTGATAACATGGATTGCGTTAACGATCGAAGCATATTAATATATTATCAGCTATATACAAATATTATACAATATAACCTGTCGAGTTTAATTCCATATGTAAGCGACGTTTTGGGGGTTTATCGACATGGATTTGGACTAACAGATCAAATACCAATCATATATTCTGCATTTATCAAACACTTGAGAAAAGCGGCAGTATGAAGGGGCAGTACGTCAACTATTTTTAAACTTCATGAGATTCTTGGGGTCATTAGGCGGGTGTTTTTTTTCTCGAATACCATTGAGATTGTCGTACCGTTGACATTATTTCCGGTACCGAAAATACATATGTTTCAATGAAAGCTATAGTCGAGTGCAAAGAGGCAAATATTTGAAACGTTTATTATTACGAATGGTACGAGAGAGGGTGGTGCTATATCGCTACTGTAAAATCAGTTTTATCCGTAAATGTATTATTCGGAAATCTCGTTTAATCGGCAAATTGACGAAGGTAAAGTTCACCCTTTTCAGGCCATGAACGCCCAGAAGGGGTGCAGAGGTATAGCTCTACTTTTTTTCAAATGAAGCCAGCTAGGTACACACTACTTCTTAGTATATTTATTTAAACTTCTCTACATGTTTCGGGCGAATGTGTGCCCATCACCAGGAGAACTTACTGTAGCCACCCATACAGAGTGAAAAATACCAGTGTCGCATAGATACAGTAAGTTCTTCTGATGATGGGCACATAGTTGCCCGAAACGTGTAGAGAAGTTGAAATGAATGCACTAAGAAGTAGTGTGCACCTAGCTGACTTCACCTGAAAAAGATTATACAGGGATGCACGGTCAACAAAACATCAAATTCGCACAGCTGTACTCTTTCTTACTCATGGCGCTAGAGAGGGGTGGGTGGTCAACGCCACGTCCCGGTCGCTTTAACCTCGGGAAAGAGATCCGGTACCCTTTGTATAGGAGGTTAGGTTGGTTCCAGAACCGGTCTGGACGGGTACGGAAGATCTGACCCCCACCGGAATTTGATCCCCGGATTGTCCAACCCGTAGCGAGTCGCTGTACCGACTACGCTATCCCGGCCCCCAAACTAACATTCTGATATCCGGAATGTTGCGATGTGCGACAACCTCTTTTTCCCCGGAGATGCCGGATACAACACTTTTGCCGTTCTACTTTTCAACTTCGATTTGAATAACCCACCATGACGGTTCACGCAGCTAGAATAGGGTGAAAAAATGGGCCATTCAGCTTTAGGCCAGTGCTGAGGAAATTACACAAGCTGCTGTAGAGAAAACACAGAAGAAATTCAGTGCTGAGAAATCTAGTTACATGCTCATTCCTCATGAAAAGAGTACAGTACAAAATTAAAAGATAAAGGTAGACAACAGTTCCTCTGAAAGAGTAACAAGAAGAGACCTAACAAATGAAAATTGCTTTCGCGAGTAAAAGAACCAGATTGAATTTCGGAAATGCCTGCTGCCATTCTGTCCAGAACCTTTTGTCCTTCAGTCTGATTAAAAAAAAATGCAAGGATTAAAATATGCAGAAATGTAATTTACCTGTTGTTTTATAGTGAGTGAAGCTTGGCCTTTGACACTGAGACAAGAACATAGTGCTGAGGTTGTTTAAAATAGGGCGGTGAGGAAGATGTTTGGGCTTAAGAGGGGCGAAGTAACAGCGAAATAAAGGAAATGACACGATGAAGAACTTCATGGTTCTTAAACTTCACTAATCATTATCCGAATGATCAGATGGAGAAGAATGAGGTGAGTGGGCATGCGGTACTTATGGGGAGAGAGGAGAGGTTCATACAGGGGTTTGGTGGGGAGACCTGTGGGAAAGAGGCGACAGGGAAGACCTAGGGTTAGATAGTATTATAATATTCAAATGTATTCTAAAGTATGGCGTGTACTGGTTTGATCTGGCTAGGGATAGGGAACAGTGACGGGTTGTTGTGAAAGTGGTAATAAACTTTCTTGTGTTTTAAAATGCCAGTAATTTCTTGAGTGTTTGACGGACTATTAGTTTTTCAAGAACGAATCTGCTACACGGGGTTAGTCAACGATTATGCAATATTCTCTAAGAAACGCTGTGAATAAACGGCTTGAGAATTCCTTTCTTGGCTTTACAATCACAGAAGTTGAGGACAAACTTTTTGGAAATGTCACCCCTGAAACTTGAAGTACTCGTAGTATATGACGGGAGACAAGTTTACGAAATTCTAGTCAGCCTGTCACATGACGGCTGATACTAAGGGCGGTGATCTTCTTTCATTGCTTCGCTTGGACACGCAAACACTTAACCTGAAACTCATAGCCGCCTCTACCAGGACGCAAATTGGTTTAATAGTGCCATAAAATTGGAAAGCTCTGTATTCGGGTGACCTTACTATTTAAAAAATGAAAATAACTTAGTACAGATCCGTAAATCATCTTCTCTGCAACAGTATTTGTTAGCCGGAGTGCATGAGCGTGATGATCGCGGTGTAAGCCTGCGCCTTTCATTAGTTTACTATGTGTGTATACATGAGGCAGGACTGTGAGCTGAACAGGACACGCACAACAGCGGAAACAATAGTAAGATTTGATCGTGGGGTCTTAAAGGGCGTGGGATCTGTTACTTCCTTTCTCTTAGGTTCAGATATGCTCCTCAACATCTTGTTCTTAATCACCCTCCCTCATTTCTTCTTCCCTTAAATTCAACAACTATTTTTCACACCGATATCACAAGACTGTAGTTTACACTCGTTTATCTTCAAGTTTGTGGGATGCAAAAACTCAAACTGAATTTCTGCTGTTAGTGGAAAACTTTAATTAGCCTCAACGATCGAGTGGTGTGTTTTGCACGGCACAAAAAACCCTTCCAAAATTCCGCCGTAAATTATTGTTCACAATTTTATACACGGTCCATCTTATGACTGTCTGTTATGCCGGGTGGAGTAAAGACCAGCAGTAGTGGAAGTTCGGACGGACACGTGGCAGGGACGATAACCAGGTCACTAAGAGAGGGCATGGCTTAAACATACTTGAAGAAGAAGTGGCTACTACTGCTTCGAACCTTTTCATTAATAGGCAAGACGGATGCTTGTTAGGCGCTGCTTGTCACTCACAGCACAAGGAGGCAATGCAGTATCACATTACGGTTATAATTACGGTCAATTATGCAGCATTCTCCTGTTTCTTACATTTTGTGTCAGTCCTCATCAACAACTAGCTTTACGTACGTGTAAAATACGATCTCGATGCAATTGTTTTCTTCCTTTTTTGCTAGTGAGCCCTCTGTTGACCGCGTGGAAGTTGATGTTGCAAATTACTTTGTTGAATATTCGATAGGGCGCATTGTCTTTCTTTTATGTGTTTCATCCGACAGGGCTCCTCTTATTGCGGTTCCAGTCGTCGCAACTGAATAAAGTCTTGTCCTGGATGTACAAGAATTACGTGACACGAACTGGGAACCTAACCCGCGACAACAGTTTTTGTGTATCCCTAGTGTAACTACTCGTAGTAAAGTGGAGTTTGTTACATAGCTTACACATTAAATTTCTGAAGATTTTATTTATCAGAAGTGTTCATACATCTTCATGTTCTGCATCACAGAGGAAAGAGGCCGTGTCGTTTGTCAGTTGAAATGTGAAAAGGACAATAATCAGCATGTATTGTGAGATTAATACGGAATACATGAATGTACTCTGTGCGAAAATTTCAGGCTCTCCTAAAATTTTTAAAGGTGAGATTCAGTGGTTTAACCCGTCAACTGCTCTGACGTCTCTTCCTTAGTTTCATTGTCGTTAACAGTATGGCTGTGAAGTCGCTAGCAGAAAGTTGAACTACTTTTGATCAATTTCTGCACATTAGCTGTAATACCATGTAGGTATATTCTTCGATATTTGCATAGTGGTCGTGGAGGTAAGACTCTATCACATTTTTAAAAATTTTCTATTATACCCAAAAAATGCACATTCGTATCATAAAAGTACATATCACAACAGGCTCTTTGTGTAGTAAAAAAAGTAAATCAGTCCTGTTACAGTCCTGGAGTGGCCTAGAGGTTTCCAGGAAGTTAAGGTTCCATGTTTACATGACAACGGCACAGGATGGTGGTAAAATTGTCAGCCCTACGCGCCGGCCGCCTTTACCCCTAGGAAATTCTCCTGGTAATCATTTCTGTGAGAGGCTGAGTCGACCCCACGGCCATAGTGCGATCGGAAGGATTATGTCTACGCAAAATTCCTATAACACCATCTGAAATCGAACCAGCGACCTTCCGATTTGTAGCACAGCCCCTTAACCACTGTGCTACCGCCTCTTTGAGTAGTATCAAAATAAAAAAAGTACCCTTCACATATTCAGTCTAGTGCTGTGCACATTAGAGCAGAGCTCAGGTTATTTCATCTCATGATGACAGATTCCGCGATGCGCATTGGATAAGGTTCAGCTTTGTGGAAACCTCAAGTGCACTGACTACATCAGTCGTTTTGATGAAAGAGCAACAGTGACTGACTGCGTTGTATCATTTTGTACAGCAGCGACTGTCATGTCCGACGCTTGCGAACAGTGAGCGAGCGGCTTCAGTGCAGTGCGTAGCGTCGGCGGACGACGACGTTACAGTTCTGAGGCTGTGAGGTAAGCGCCGTGACGCAGCAAGAGGTGCGGACCGAACGTGGAAGTTAAGATGGTAACTGAGCGCCCGTAACATGACTTGTGATTGCGACTGGCTTTTATCGACGCAAAATTGCGGAAAACTTAGAACAAAAGCAAGGCTATTATACACTTCGTTAATTATTTATTATTTTTGATGAGAGATTTACAAAGAATTTACAAATACTTGCTTGTTTTAGATTAAGCTCTTTTCATGAGGGTATACTCGAGCATTTTTACTTCGCAGTAGTCGTGACTTTCATTTCGAAATCGAGTTCATAAGCTTATTGTGAATTTTCTAACGTTTAAATTCTTACGGTTAAATTTTAATTTCCCACAAACCCCCCCCCCCCCCCAATTTAATTATATTTACACAGTCTCGTATGACACAGTAAGAGTGGCTTTACTTATAATGAATAGTTATTTTACCCTGTGTTAACCTGACGTTAGTACGTACTGGCGCCGAATTTCTAAATTTTGTCACATGAGAGTGCAACTGTACTGGAGTGCTTATATTTTTGTTCGTGACGGAACTTGAGACACGAAACGAACTGAAATGTTATCGTTAGATAAGTGACAGCTGCAGCAGCTTCGCAGTGCCACTAAATGTTATCGTTAGATAAGTGACAGCTGCAACAGCTTCGCAGTGCCACTAAATGTTATCGTTAGATAAGTGACAGCTGCAACAGCTTCGCAGTGCCACTAAATG
>Ga0136643_10009527_pt1 | contig 14296 bp, 7 predicted proteins | sample TergutLab28metaG_FD_96883 | JGI IMG/M metagenome (GOLD analysis project Ga0136643, IMG submission 96883) | Labiotermes labralis P1 segment gut microbial communities from Petit-Saut dam, French Guiana - Lab288 P1 (version 3) (version 3) | ecosystem: Host-associated > Arthropoda: Insects >... | reverse complement strand
CAATAAGCGCGGGACCCAACGAGCACAAACTTTCCTATAGCCTAAGCTTTCAATCATCTCCTGTACTGCATTGTGCCCTAATCCAAGTGTTCGGGCTATTGTGTCCACAGTCACACGCCTGTCTTCTTGAATGATCTCATCCACTCTCTCCTCATTGCGTTCAGTTGAGGCTGTTCGAGGGCAACCACTCCGAGGCTGATCTTGGATGCTCATGTTCCCATCTTTAAAATGTTTCACCCATCTTTGAACACTGCTCGCACCCATGCACACTTCCATAAGCATGCTGAAGTCTCTGGTGAATTTCTGCAGCAGGGATTTCCTCTTTAACGAGAAATTCGATGACAGAATGCTGGCAAAACGACATATCGTTGTTGGCCATTTTGTTAGGAGTGATACTGGTCACATGATGCAAGCTATTGACGTCACGAGACACTAAAGGATAACACAACAGCTGGTTCCATCTACCACCATACCCTCATTCGTCTGCTGTTCCCGATTTGCATGCAAAAAATGGTTGCTCATGACTTTCGGTACAACCCTCGTACTTGAGAAAAAATGGGAATACAATGAAGCAGTGTAGCGGCTATTTATGTGATTCAGTTAGAAGGGAGGTCTTGTATAATATTCTCATTGACTTTGGTATCCCCATTAAACTGGTAAGGATAATAAAAATGTGTATGAATGAGGCCTGTAGCAGAGTCTGGGTAGGAAAACATTTGTCTGACATGTTTCCTATTAAGAATGGTCTGACACAAGATGCTTTATTGCCATTGCTTTTCAACTTTGTTAGAGTATGCCATTAGAAGGGTTAAGGTAAAGCAGGATGGCTTGAAATTAAATGGTACACATCAACTTCTGGTTTATGCTGATGATGTTAATAGATTGGGTGTAAGTGTACATACTGTAAAAAAGAACACAGAAGCTTTTGTAGCTGTTAGTATGGCGACTGTATTAGAAGTAAATGCTCATAAAACTAAGTACATGGTCATGTTTCATGATCAGAAAGAAGGATGAAGGAACAATATAAAGACTGATAATAGTTCCTTCAAAAGTTTGGAACAGTTAAAAAATTTGGGAACAACCTTAATGACCAAAATTCTATTCAGGAAGAAATTAAAGCAACCTGAAGTCAGGGTATCCTTGCTATCATTCAGTGAAGAATCTTTTGTCTTCCAGTTTACTATCTAAAAAATAAAAAGAATAAGATATACAGAACTATAATTTTTCCTGTTGTTTGGTACAGATGGGAAACTTGGTCGCTCACACTGAGCAAGGAAAGTAGGCTGAGATAGCAGATGAGTGGAGAAAACCATGTAATCTGAGGGAAAGAGAATACTTTGAAGACCCAGGCATTGGTGGGAGGATAATAATAAGATTGATCTTCAGGAAGTGTGATGGGGGAGCAGAGACTGGATTGACCCGGCTCAGGAGAGGGATGGGTGGTGGGAACTTGTAAACACAGTAATGAAACAGCAGATTCCATTAAATGCAAGGGAATTTCTTGACTAGCTGAGAACCAATTAGCTTCTCAAGAAGGACTCTGCTCCATGGAGTAAGTAGGTAAGTAAGTAAATAAGAAAGTAAGTAGATAAGTAAATAAATAAGTAAGTAATTAAGTGAGTAAGTAGATAAATAAGAAGGTAACAGTTTTGTTCAAAAGAAATTCCAACCATCTGGAAATTTAAAATATGAAATTAATGATCTCTCACAAAATTTCTGAAATCAATAAAAATTGAAATTAGCCCCAGATATTTAAATTAATGCAAACAAAATATACTAATGGTAAACTGTCACAAGAAACTATGGTTTACCAAAGAACACTGCACATGCACTAGAATCTCACACTTTAAGACTACAAGAAAACACAAAACCATCAGCAGTAATGATAAGCTTAAATTTAAACAATAAGGCCTATCAAATCCCATGCACAACAAACTATAAAAAAATTTTTCCCATTTAAAAGAACATATACAAATTATGTCTCATTTTCCTTTCAATAAAAATGTCATGTTTAATCTTCCAACTCTTTGAATGTGGTTGAACTTCAGTAACCAGAAGTGTTCAACTGTCTGATTCAAGCAAATAACATACGGACTTCAGCACTTAAGAAATTTCAGTTTCAAGTATGCACTTCCTGCACAAATTGCATATCCTAAAAGGTTTCCTTCCATAACATTTGTCCTAATGCCCATCCCCTAACACTCTTCATCAAATTATAATTTGTTTCTCACTTCTTCAACATTCTGTTCTCCTCAAACATCTATATTTTGTTCAGTTAAGATACAATTACAAAATAAAGATCATGTATTTACATAATGTTATCTGGTCTGGTACTGATACAAATAAAGTACTCTGTTCCCATTCGGTATACATTTTATTCCAAGAAGATGTTATTTACTACCACCTGCTCCACAAGACCAAGCAACATCTGTTTCATGCAGCAAGTGTTTGATATACATTCATGAAAAATAGCTATGCCATTGTGTAATTACACATACCTGACAGAAGATACTTTGAACACAAATGAATGTTAATACTGGAATGCAGTCCCGAGACGGCACGATAAAACACCCTCTTCTCCAAACACATGCCTGTAAACGTGATGCAAACACACATTAAAATTTAAGTCTCAAAATATAGAATGGCATAAAACTCACTTGATACTGGATGTTCAACAAGTCACCTCTAGCATCATGTAACTTTTGTACCATCCTGTATATTGCAGCATTTACCAAAGCTTCAAAACAGACAATGAAGCAGTCACTGACATTATGCAAACTGTAACAAACATAAACATTTACCCATCCAATATATGCGAGTTGTGCAGCACCAAGGAAACATTCATACAAATATTTCATTACTCATCATTTTATCATGTCAATTTTAATTCAATAAGAAACCTAGCCCAATCAACAACATAAAGTAAAACCAAGAGTCCTCTACAAGGCCAACCAACCTCAGTTCCAATTCATGCAGACCACCCCATCAGATTCATAGCTGCTTATATTCATCTATGCCCATCAGCTATCCCTTGGTCCAAGATAATAATGTTGGTTCAACATCCACTCTAAAAATATGCATTCGTTACAAACAGATAAAGAATGCGTTCAGAATGTTTTTCATAATAGCCGGCATTATGATGTAACTGCCTTCTGTTATTCATTACATTACAATACATTTTAGACAATTCAAATATTAACTTGTTCAGTGTTCTTTAATACCTGGAAACAAAACTATGACCTTAAGGTCACAATTTACTCACTTACCATTTAGTCTAGAAGTAAGAATGTATGAACTCCGCGTGTCTTTCGGCCTGAAACAGTTAAATTTACGAGTATGAAATACGCAGACTCTCAGTTACAGTGGAATACAGACAAAATCATGAAATGTACCCAGTCTCCTGTACAATGGGTTACCAGGGCTCTTTCCCCAGGGTACAGTCACCACCCCATCTAGCACCACAATTAGAGGAAAGGTAGGGCTATAAATCTATTTCCTCTCTGTGCCCTCACGGCAGGTTACAGGGTGAACTTCACATTTACTAATACATGGCTATTCAAATACATCACCTGGAAATGTATAAAGACTTCTTAGATATGGAAGTATTTTAGTAAAGATTGTGCAGTGTAAATGCTTTCCCTGATTTTATTTCCAAAAAAAAAAAATAAATAAATAAATAAATATTTCTTAATTTTAATTAAAAAAACAGACATATTCCAAACTTGCACATGCACTAATGCACTTCACTTAACTCTTCAAACATCAAAAACTTGACCAACAAAGGATATGGTTTGTATCAATATTAACATAAGAACTTACTAGAAACAGCCCACATATGACACATGTGCAAATAACAACCAACAAAGTGACACAGCACAATAAACTGGTTACCATGTGTGCAGTAGTTCAAACATGAATGTGATGAAACTCTCTCAGGCTAGCAGCTGTATGAGGCGGCTGCAAGGCAAATATACCAGCGATTCAAATGCCATCTCAGTTCTCATCATTGCCTTTCAACTACCTTATGCAGTTGGTAGTCAAAGAGAGATTTATTGCACTAGCTGCCATGAAGGCTTTAAATAATACAAGCTGAATGTGTAGAGAAATAAGTGAGATAAATGAACAAATGTATGTACCAGAAATAGACAATATATCAGCAACAGGCCACATCAGAGGAAAAACGTTACTTGCCCCAAACACACACACACACACACACACAATGTAAAAAACCAACAACAGCTCACAGGTCACTAACAATGATGCTAAAATGAGGCACAAAAATGCAGTGACCATGGGAAGACCAGAGTATGTAATTCTGTGGTTCGAAAAACGCAGTATAAGTGTATGATTCAAACTCACATGGCACACACAGGACAACAATTGAACAAATTTACCCCAGTGAGGTCTGCACTATCATAGTTCAATGTATTTGATTTTGGTTCTTATAGTCCCATTCAGCCCCTTCTTTACAGAAAGATCAAATCAAATTGTAACTGATTTCATCAAAAATGGCTAAGCGTTCAGAAAATGTGTTCATGACATAAAATATAGACACCAGTAAGATCTACAGTGTTTATCTGCGACAGCAGCCAGGGCAGTGAATAATGCACCTGATTCTGTATAGTGAAATGTCTGTATCAAATGAGCTTTACATCAGCAGACATCTGCAACAAATGAATATCAAGACAAATGCAGCATGCAAAATGTTCTATCAGAAGATACACACTCCCATGGAGTACAATTTGCTGCTCTATACTGAACGTAAAATAAGTAATCCACTTTTCTCTCTATTTCACATGTAAACTGTCAGGCCAAGAGTAAGGCACAGGTACAGTGGTCACCATGCTCACCATGCAGGCACATGGGGAACCAGAAGTATAGTTCCAAACATTCCCAACCTCAGTACTAGATGGAAGTGAGTAGTAAGCTTCATGCCCTGGCCAATTTACCCCCTGCAAAGAGAACCCAGTATACAGGAGGTTGGATGTGCCTGAAACCCAGTGTGGATGCTTAGAAGTATAGAAAAATCTCTTTTCCTTGCCATACTTGAACAGTTCCTCAATAGCCAAGTCGCTATACTGACTACACTATCCCAGCTCAATCCTGGGTGGGGAGAGGGACACAAAACTCAAGGGTGGGGATATGAGCATTATGAAATGCAATATTAAAACACAAATGTGAAAGAATCGCATATTCTTTTGCTTGGCAGACTGTCTTGACACAGTGTCGTGCTTCGGTAAATCAAAGTACCTGAAACAGTTCTCCAGATATATACTGTTCCATATCCTGTGCGCAGACTTGCCCTTGTAGCCGGTGTATCTCTCTGGGTTCAGTAACAGATCCACATATTCAGCTCCTTTATCTTCTTCATTCATGTGACAGAAATTATCCTGAGCATCATCATATTCCTTCCACAGCGCAAATTCCTTGTATGTTGCAGCACTGTACATTACACCACACAATTCACATGTAAGTTTTAACAACTCAAAAAAGATCACAAATCTGCTACCTTCTGTGAAACTTAAACATGTCTGTTATAATGCAAGGTAACTTTGCTTACCCTTCACATTTATTTTGTACACAATCCCTCAGTACACAAGCCATCAGTTTACAAGATTTTGCTTACATGAAATATACAAATTAATAACAAATTTTCAATTTGCAAGCCAATCTTCACTTACAGGAGCTCCTCCTTCTCACAAAGTGCTCACCACTCCCAGCACCTCTCACTGTTTTCATAGCTTTGTTTTGGACTTTGCTCCTCTTGGTCTTCATACCCTGCATCAGTTAAATCTGTGAATCTATTTATAATGAAGACAGTACATAATGCTAGTGAATTTCCCACATAACTTTAATGTGTCTATTGTCTGTGCATACGTTAATGGTTAGGGATGTTATTTAAATATAGAAATTGACCATTAATGTTGTCTTTTTCCATACTTAGGTGCTGTTCTGTATTGTATTAATGTGAACTTTGTATGTATGCAGAGAAACTTGTTACCTCTGGAAATTTAGTTTCATTTTACATAATTCTACCTTACAAACACTTTTTAAAGGCATGAACTAAGCTTGTAAACTCAGGGATTACTGTACATACCTTACAGTCCATGAAATGCATACACTAGACATGTAACAAATTCAGTAGCTCAAAGTTACATATAAAAGTATTATATTACAACTAACATACAAGCTGCCATCAACCACAGTACAATTTATTAGTCTAGTCACTACATACTACATGTATCAGTCACACTGACCATCCTCAGGCATTAAAAGCATGATTTTAAAACTCAATATCAAATGCACACATATTTTAAATGTGTGCAATCTCACAAATTGTACAAGTCATAATAATCATCATTCAGCAATTAAAATTGTTTATGTATCTCACGTATGGTTTCTTTATTGTGTATCTAAAAGTTGTTAAGATCCTTACTTTAACTCAAGTACTTTGTTGCCTTATGTGCTTGTGGGCAATCACAAATTCTTTTTAAAATCAATACATGGTTGTTATGTCTGCAGTAGGTATTCTGTATTTGTGTGTAGACAACTTCTGTGTATTACTTCTATACATGTTTGCTTTTGAATTACTTATGTTGTTGTATATTACATTCAGTGTCTACTTTTTAAGATTTTGCAGCTGCAGGCAAAGTTTACTAGCGTTATTTATATTTGCATTTTCTTGGTATGTATTACAAATTATATACCAAGACGGGCAGTGTACAAACAACGTAACACTGAGGTGCATTTATGCAACCACTGTTGAAGTGGACAAGCAATTTAGTATTACATAATCTGAGTGTGTACTTGTAGCCTTAGGTATCCAGCATGCAACACGCATGTGCCATAGTGCCGTCTGTGGCCTGCTCCACTCTACATTATCTCAGAAACATTTTTCGAAAAGAGTTACTGAACACAAAATGTGTGTTTTGATTTTCTCTACAACTTGTTGTGAAACATTTTTCATTCTTAGAGTAACTGAGTGAGATGTGATCAAAAGCACGTCTTCATATTCACGTAAAGTACCCGTTATTCTTGTCCGTTTTTAATGAAACTTGAACTTTCTCGACAGATTTTCAAAAAATAATCAAATATCGAATTTCATGAAAATACGGTCAGTGGTAGCCATGTCGTTCCATGCGGACAGATGGACAGACATGACGAAGGTAACAGTTGCTTTTCACAATTTTGCACATACACATAACAACTGTCAGAAGTAATTCATTTTTCACTCCACAACTTCTGTTTGGACAGACAGCCAAGTCAAGCTTTGTTGTATTATTTCACAACTTGAAAATTCACTTCACACAAAATAAAACTCAAAATGTTAAAAATAATTATGCTCACCTGATCGTTGTGTCAAGATATCCCAGTTCACGATCATGATCGCAGTCTTCTGTTTGAGCATCTTTCGAGTACTGCAACACCATCACATTGAATGAACACCCTCACACTTCTCTTCCACCAGGTATACTTCATAAATCCCTGTTACCTGTCATCTCCTAATCACAATTCTTTGCCTACATATCCATCAACAGTATTCAAGGTGTTTCAATTTGGCAAAAGGGTGGTAACTGTGGTATTTCTAATTGCATACACACACAAAACTGCAAAAATGTGGGGATGACTGTTCCCTTTTCCTCCACAATATTATTGATAGCATTTCCACACAACCACCCTTTCACATGCTCACCTATCTGTCCCCCTACCAGTCAGTGAATCCACCTGTCTCTCCATTTGAATATCCTTTCTATTCAGAATTGTTTTATACAAATCTCAGAATTAATAAATACCTCACAATGTTGTACCTCTTTCAAAAACATTTATTCTGCTGAGAGCACCATCATAGCTTCAGTCATTGTGGACATTGTTGAAACAGACAGAAAACACTTAATGTGTGTGTGCAGTGCTTCTGCACTTACCAGCTTGCCTGTTCATCCCCTAGCCAACAACCGGCAAATAATCTGATCACTAGTATACTAAGATAATTACTCATCAAATGATACCAAATTCAATCAATGCCAAACCTATGAAGGTGGATGGAAAGACGAAAGCACTGCTCCAGGTTTCTCCCCAAGTCCCTCACTTGGTTGAGTTGAATGTGATAAACTGCCAATACTGTTATGAAATGTTCTAATCATGAGCCCATCTCACTTCACATTGTAAAATTACCTTGAACGATGCTGATTCACCTGTCTCTGCATTCTTTAGTTGATGACCCTTTAGACCTTCAGGAATGTCTGCCTAAAAGTTAAAAAAAAAAATCAAATTACCAGTACAAATAAAATTTTAGGCTTCTTACACACCTACTAATAAATGAATTAACAAAAAAATTGTGATAATATACACACCCCAAGTTAATATACCTAGAACTGTAGTGGTCAACATTAATTTTGTCAAATTTCGGAAAAGTAAAGGTTGTGCGGGACATCCATGGCATTTTCCTGAACAAGATAACATCATTTATATATGTGTGTGGTAAAAAGCAGTTCAGTTCTTGAAGAGTTTAGTTCTTGGTGAAATGATGACTGAGTTACAACTTACATCTAAGCACGGTTCAACATGGCAATAACGCATGGCACAGCTGCTGTCATCTGACCAGAATGGGCACTTTTGCTTCAGGTTTACCTATAAAAAATCCAGCAATGCAAAAACAGGTAATGCTTTGAACTCCAGATGCTCGAAAGCCTGTTCTACAAAAACAAACAAATTTAGATGACACTGTATGTAGGATCTAGCTTAGAACAGATGGGACAGCAACAAGAAACAGTAATTACTCAAGTCTTCTGTGATGTTACACCACATCAACTGGTACAAAGACACTGACATTTTGGAGGAGCTAGTATTATGGGATGTGATGTGTCAATGTGTCTATGGTGTGCGATGTTCCACTGACATGTTGACATGTTAGAAACAGCTCTTCGGACACAGCAAGTGAACCCAGAAGAAAAAAAGCTGAATCCTCAGACACAAGATTCATATAACCATAAATAAATTCGAACAGACGGTCACTGTTGGACAAAAAGAACCACATCAAAATACAGAACCCTCACTGAATAGGAATCAGATGAAATTAGTGTTAGGCTTTTAACGTGCTTCTCAAAAGTCCCTCAGACACTTGCACAGGAGTCTGTGCTTTCAAAACCATCTAAACAAATGGCCACAGAATTTTGGATACTGTAACCATGTACAGAAATATAACTCTCATAAACTAGCTTGTCCTCAGCTGAATGATTTATTGGAGTGACAATGATGTGAAACTGGGTGTGCACAGGCTGCCACCATTTCTCATCCTACATTTCAATAAATACAGTACATGTTACCAGAATGCACTTGTGTTCAAGTTCTGTTTCTAATATACATATAAAACAAAACATAATGCTCATACCTTATAAAATCGGAAATAGTCTTTGTTAAGCAAGCTGCTTAGTCTTGGGTAAATTTTCATATTGTTGAAATAACCCACTGTATCAACATTGCAACTACAATCATCTATTCTTCCTTCAAGCTGAAAGTAAAAAACACATTACATTAATTTGAATTCAACAGCTACAATCCATTATTTAATACAGTGGCAAATCCTAGTACAAAGTCAGAATATACAGCAATGGCACCTGTGCAAACTGACAATACTAACAGACTACACTGTCATTTTTTCTGTCAATGTCTACACTTGCACAAAAGCATAGTTTTGGACCTGAAATCAAGCACTAAACCCACCCACTTTCCTGGCCTGGCACATCTGAAGCTAAGAAACATGGTGGCACACCCTATACAAAGCACACGGCTCATGCCACACAAAACACTGGAGCTTTTATCAAATGAAGAACAGAAAACTTATGCGTAAATTGCTAGTGGTCTGATGGTCTAAAACTAGCTACAGTCAAGCACTTGCCACTGATGTAGCCCACTGTATTTTACCAACAATTCTGTGGTCCCCTTTGTTAACACAAATCTTGTTAATCTATTTTAATTTCTGCTATTTTAAAAATGGTTGTTTAAACTTTGTATGAACCCAATACACCAATAAAGAGAGAATTAATAATTAACTGCCACATTACACTCCAAACTGTTGTATTATCCTTCATCAATGTCAATCAAAAACCAACAAAATACAACAATATTTACATAAACTGGTAATATATCATCAATCTCCAGTCAGTAGAACAGCAAGGCCGGATCAGAATTAAGTAAATTTCATGGACTGATTGGAAATAGGGCCTTATCAGGAGCAAGAGACAATAATGTACAAAATAATTCAGAACTCCGGGGGTGATTCTAAACATATAACAAAATATTTACATTCACTTTTTAAAAATTATCTAAAGTCTTCCTAAAACACGTCATAGAATTCCTCACAATATATTACTACAGTTACTAATTACTGCACTGTACCTCACATATTAGATGTTCATCATAACCTGCCGTTTGACCTGACAACACAAAGAAGACAGGGCAAACAAATAAAGACAGTGAACAATGTGGCAAATAAATATCTACTTTATTACAACTATGCAAGAGCTTTAACTATCACAATTGGTTGTAATGCACTTGAAGATCATAGTCATGTTTCCAACTACCTAATAAGTATGAATAATTAAATGGTTGCAGGTAATTACAGCTGTGATTTCTAGAATTTTAAAACTGTAATACAGCATGTGAACTTTTGTATCTAATGTGCTCAAAAGACAGGATCCTGATGATGGCTGGATTTGGTAAAACTATGATGGAATTTTGATAATAAATTGCTGATTTACGTAAATGTTGCTGTACTTTGGTTTTTTAAAAGGACGATAATTTTTAGTGCAATTTACTATTTTTACTCTCATTTCACGCACAATGAGCCCCTATTCCAAAAACCTTTTTGGTCACCAAAACTCCTAAAACGTAAAACTTTTATTAGTTTCAGTCTCCAAGCACTTTTTCTTTATGTTAACCACCATTTTAAATATCTTATAGGAATATTAAAACACACACTACTTTTGCGTCGATTACATTACTCGTTTTAGTACACTATTAATATGACAGCGGTCGCTGAAACACATATTTGCCGATAGAACGACCTGTGCTGCACACCTTTTGTCTCTTGGGCAGAAATATCTTAGCATGTGGAACTAAACTGTGCAACATGATCTTTCAAAGTTGACCCAGGGAAGTAAAATATGGACATAACCCAATGCGATACAGCTCTTTGGTTACGTGCTTCAGGACATGTGTTAACACTGACACACGAACATCACAGCCATTCCGTTGTCACGTTTCCTAAACCGTATTTCAAAATTTATGTATAAATATGAATGCTGCCTTTTATAATCAACGCCTGTCTTTCTCGTGTATATGACTTTCTTTTCTGCACAAAACTTACCTTGCAAAAACAGTGATCTCCCGCTTTTAGATGCGTTTCAAAGTACGAATTTCCTAAACAAAATAATGACAGAAAAGTAACAACTCGGAAGAATTGTGATAGTGCCATAGTTCGTAGTAAGTTCGTACTACACGTTTAGCACTTCGGCTTTGTCGTAATTTTAGTTATTTCTCGCAGACAACACCTCATTTAACATCACACTGAACCCCTTTGCCCTAGTGGCACACACTTATACCCCCCACTTGCTATTCCAAAGTTGACACAGGGATTACATGGAGCGTCACTTCCGCCTGAACACAACTACACAGTATACACCAACATAAAATAATCCTTATCATTTCGCGTAAATTCTCGTAAAACACTGTACCACGAGCTCCAACAAATTTTCTTTTATAAATGCTAAGTCTTATCTCGCTATTTGTTCACTACTTGTCAAAGTCAGATTCCCTCTCACCTCCTCTCAGTCAGTGATTACGTGTTGGAGACAAACGATAATTTGAATATCCTGAGGTGATATTATCTCGTTGTGTTTTATTGCCAAGTGTTTAGGTAAAATAAACCCTTGTTGATAATTTCGCCCTCAGAGCTTCGGCCAAGCCCAACAGAATCCCAGCCTGTGTAAGCAGGTTATGTCCGTATGAAATAAAGGCACTGCTATCATTGAAAACAAAAGTGATCATTTCTACAGCCTGCAGAATTTGTACGGCTTAAAATGTTAACATGTGCCACAAATAAATATTTCATTCGAATGGCGTAGATGTAATGGAAACAATTCTCAGCGAATATAAAATCAGCATGTATCGTAAGTGCCACTTGCGAAAGCTCTCTAATCAATGTTTTGATGCAAATTTCTTAACGCATTTCCGTGACAAACGCACTGATGAGCGTCTGCCTACGTCAGGATCAAAAATGCTTTGTTAAAATTTAACTTCAGTGGCTCCGCGCAAAATTAAGACCACGTGCAATGGGCTCTACCCCCAAATTCCCAAATTTCAACAGTTTGGGCATATGAAGAAAGGGAGTGGTGCTAAATATTCAAACCCTCAAATAACATAGAGACAAGGTCGAGAAGACTGTCATGCAGTTTAGTTCCATATTACAAATGAAGAAGTCACAACACTTTACTTTAAAAAAATTTCACGGTATTTCAAAAGCCTACACGAAGGACTACGTAGTTTATGACGTGTACCAATTACCGACGTAATTCTGAGCATGCCTACGTGTCAGATTCGTTAGTAAGTAAAGTACCATTCGACACACCATATATCAGTCACAGTTCCTGACTTCATTATCTGATAACACGATAGTTTGATACACTGATATACCATCTGAGCTGCTAGGCAATATTCTGAGCCAATTCAATCCGTAAAATCTATTTATCTAATACCTACCATATTCATTGTAAATCCGTTTTGCATTGAAGATGAAACAGATGGTTAGACGCGACCTGCCAGTTACGTTTTTATTTTATGTATGCCTATAATATGCAATCTAGTCTTTCGATACAGTCATTAAAATTATGTACGAAGTTTGTTTTCCTCTAGGGTGTAACACAGTGTACCTCGATATAGATGTACCAGAGTTTCGGAGGTAAGTGCTGCCTGTCTCCATTTTCAGGGAAGAAATATAAGTCAAACGTGACAAGGAAATTTATCTTAGTATTTAACCAACTTGATGCACAAAATTTGTTTCACAATAAGTTTTATTTCATGCTTCTGCATGTTTCGAGCACATATGCTCATTATCCGGAGGTCAAAATTGTATTACACAGCCTCTGGTATCATCACACTTATAGGTGGCCGTCTCGTGCACGAGACGGCCATGAAATAAAACTTATTGTAAAACAAATTTTGTTCATCAAGTTGGTTAAATACTGAGATAAATATATTGAGATGCACGGTCAACAAAACGTCAAAATTGTGACAAGGAAAGTTGTTTTAACCCTTACACTGCTAACGTGGAGAATATGGTGAGCTCCTAATAATGCCAGCAGATGGCAGATGAGATTTAACTCGGCGTTTAAAGGGGTTAATTTAGCGGAGGAAAATCAAAATCAGGACTGTGGGCGAGCCAGTGGGAGGCGAAGGAAAGACATCTCCCCTGTCATTCACACCACGCTACGTCACATCCCGTAACAAACCAACTGTCATGATCACCGCAGTGAAAGCTTCATGCCAAGAATCTTCGAATCACTGAAACGTTGACAATGTAACGCCATGATCTCACAATGGAGCACTTTTTCCCAAAACTCTTGCACTTATATCGGACACGGTTACTGCACTTACATTATAGTATGCATTCTGACATGCTGAAGTGGGTTGAAAGAAGCCAAGAACCGTCAAAACGGACAGCAGTACAACGCCCTGGAGATCCTGTCGAGGCCTTTGCATGTCGAGACTATATAACTAATCGGAACACAGTTAGAGTCTTGACATTGCTGCGAAATGGCCACGTTTATAAAGAGAAATGTTCCTAAGCTCAGCCCATATTACTGAGGAGACACAATTATTAGAGGCAATATCCACGGCGCTGATAGCAGCACTATTGTTGGAATGGCGATACGGCCCGTACCACTTACCTTTATCTCTTTGACACCCACATGCAACTAACTATTTGGTTTCAAAAATAACACGTATTGAGTTGTGGTACTCGATTACATACGCGTCATCATAACGTCAAAGCAGATCAGCTAAAGAGCGGTTTATTTCCTATAGCTTCCCACTCGTATTAGCCATTAACGGCCATGCTTCCAACGCGAATGATACACTCCGACATGTCACACAACTTTATTTCTGTACCCCCCCCCCCCCCCCCCCCAAACAAAAAGCAGACGAGGCGGGGGTGTTGTTTGAGTTTTATGGCTCAAGACCACACAAAACCACACCTTCATTAATTTTTTTAACACAAACAACCAATCACTCCCCCCCCCAT
>Ga0136643_10009525_pt1 | contig 14297 bp, 8 predicted proteins | sample TergutLab28metaG_FD_96883 | JGI IMG/M metagenome (GOLD analysis project Ga0136643, IMG submission 96883) | Labiotermes labralis P1 segment gut microbial communities from Petit-Saut dam, French Guiana - Lab288 P1 (version 3) (version 3) | ecosystem: Host-associated > Arthropoda: Insects >... | reverse complement strand
TCTGGTCCCCCCCCCCCCCCCCCCAATCCTTCGCCCTGGCACAGTCTACCATAATGTATTTTCAGGTTTCGTTTTAGGACCAGCTTACGTACTGTACATCGCTGCGTAAAGCTTGCACAGTACCCTTCACAGATTTATGATTCTTGACTAATAGCGCACGTGTGAGGGGCCACTGAGACACACGTTACCTCAAATTATTTAACATTTTGAAGTTTTCCGTTTCATAAACATTCACACTTCAAACTTCTGGAATGTAGGGCGATGTGGTCTGCTAGATTTCGTCAGAGGAAGCTGCTTCCTCCGAAACGTCCGTACATGTCTATCGGATTATAAGCCGTTACGTCGGGAAAAAGGTTTACCTTCGTTAAGTAATTTCGTTGAAATTAACATTACCTGGTTTAGTCGCAATATTTGTGATTCTTTTCACTGATATGTGTTAATGCGATTTACGACAGACGCGTTCGGTAGAGCATGCCTCGAATTCTGACATCCTGTTCTAGATGTTTAACCATTTAAAGACGAAGCGCAGACTGCTGTACTTAAAGGCCAAGTTCCTACCGAGCAGTAAACACTTTTCATCTCGGTTATAAAAACCAATCAGTTTATGCTGTAAGTGACACAAGTCGCTACACTGGTTACGCGAACGCGCCCAAATATTACGTTTGTACGTACATTACCCGCCCTGTTTTAAACGAATTTGTTTAAGATCATGCCACCATGCAGATCCTGGCATATCTTCCGTGAATAACTTAATTAGAAGTTGAGGCCTGTGTATTTCTAACCCTTTAAATCACATTATTGCACTCATTCTGAAGTTCCAGGGCACAGGCAAAGTCCCTGCTGGTTGGAACAACTAAGATATGCTGCAGCTATGTCGAATTCCCCTCCATTGTTCTATCTTACTCTTCCTTACACAGTCTGTCAATTTATTCGCCTTTAGCTAGGCATTAAGCCAATGCACATTCGTCCTTTGCTGCTCCTGCTAGGTTCTCACTCGGAAATGCCGCTACTTCTCCTGAACATACCTTCTCCGCTCGACATCAGTTGGATGTATAAAGCAAACAGTGAACTCATACTCGCTGGAGGGACTGGGGTTTGCAAGCTACACATTTGGAATTGCTTCACAGCGTCATAAAACTGAGATAGATAAACCTCGTAACAGGCAATTCGCCGCCTATATAGTTCATGCGCCGTTTTCAGTGGCCGCGCGGTCTTCGTCATGGGTCTGCGTCAGCTCGCTTGCCGGGATTGGGGGTTCGATTTCCGCCGGTGTCATGGATGTCTGTCTCTTGTGAGTGTTGTGTGTTGTCAGGTAGAGGTCTCTGAGATGAGCTGATCATTCGTCCAGAGGAATACTACCGATAATGGAGTGTCTGGGTGTGATCGTGAAGCCTCGACATTGAGGAATCCCTTACCCACTAGGGGTTGTCGCACCATGGGGAAAAAAGACCCAAGTGTGGTTCTTTCTATACTCAGTCTTTTATACTCGTATGTTACCATTCTTATGCATTATGTCAGTTACAGTTAATACTCCTAACATTACTTCCGTACACAGCTCTCGATACAGCGAGCTTTACCGGTAACAATATTAAATAAGGGTGGGTGAACGTGCTGCCTAGTCGGTATAGTGACTGTGCTACAGGCTGGACTGTCTCGAGTTCGAATCTCGGTAGAAGCAAGATATTTTTCTCTTTAAAATATTCAGCCTGGCCGTGGGGCCCACCCGGACTCTTGTCTTATGTCTTTCACGGAACAGATTTAACCACTCACCACCATCTGATGCCGAGGTTAAGAATGAATGGAACTATATCTCTGTTCCCCCTATACGCCTTCATGGAATGGATAGGGAAGACTGTACCTTTGTACCCTCAATGAGGTCTGGGGTGCCGTTGTGAACACTGGAGCAACATTCGTGTTCTGTAAAAAAAGACAGGATATTTCTTGAGTAGATGAGCGACTGTTAGCTTGAAGATTAAGTCTTCTGCATTATTACTCTGTGTCGTTTGGTAGATATTTACCGACGTTTCGAAGTATTCTAGACGGGCTTAATAACGCATGTAGATCTTCGTGCAAAGTCTCCGCTATTGTCTTGTCGTCATCACTGTTCATGGACTGCTAAACCCCGAGGATGCAAGCACTAGGTTTCTTCGAAACGCCCGGGAGCCCTTTACTTAATGGCATTCAGTTATATCCCAGAAGGAATCCACGGAAACAACGCTGTTACGACAAATCTCCACTACCAGTATTTAAGAATGGGCAATGGGCCGTAGGATTTGTCATACCAGGCGGGCTTCCCAGTTTCAGCCTGTTCTGTGTTCGGAAGAATTTTTAAACGGACTGCCTGTGTGGTTTCAGAGTCATGGACTGTGATACTTCCAGACTAAGTCGTAAGCCCTACTCCTTGGCTTCATGCGCCGGTACTCGTTCCTTGTGTAGCAGTTCAGTGAATAAGGATCGCTTAGAGCACACTGGAACAGTAACTTGTTTTTTAACCATTCGAATCACGTTTAGGCGCCTTGTGTGCCGGCCCCCGTACCCCATTTCTTTCGTTTCCGTATGATGAAAAATAAGAGCGTCTGGCTGGGTGTGAGCCGCAGAAAGCACAAACGGTAACTTTGGTGAATGGCGGCGAGTTTTTTGGTGTAGGAATTTGCATTCTGCTTCTGTTTAGAGTCGTGCCCTAGCCAAGACAGGGTTTTATCTGTCTGTTAGGTTTGTGACTGTAGAAATACAAGAGGCGACCCATTAAGTAAAGGTAAACCTGTCGCTATACTTAATGAATCGCCATACCGTGAAGACATGTGGGGGAATGGAGGCGTAGATTCAACGCATTAGTAACCTCGCCACCAGGAACACAATGCGCTCAATTAGAGTGGATTTAATGAAATACTAATTAATACTGATACTCGACACGAAAACAGTCTGTAACATGCGGCAATCGCTGAATTGCCATGTCTTGTATCTTTCTACAAGTAACATGGCCATACACTTTACTGTAATGTCTCTCATATTCCTGCCTATGATACGACCTTGTGTTTTACTAAAAGGTCTGACATATTCTTAAATGTAATATGGCCCTGTGTTTCTTTGTAAAGTGTCATATCTCCCAACCTCTCACATTCCCCAATTTCACTGTTAGGTCTCGCATCTCCCTACGTAGTTTTGCTGAACATTTTTAGTATAGTTGTTTCTTAGGATTGCTGGCGTCAGTTACGGACGGTTCATGGTCATGCGTTGTAAGTTAATGTGTCAACGTGTATTCAGGACCGTTGGTGATAGGTAGGAGGGGAGAGATTTAAATGAGAAAACGTTAGCAGCTGATAACGGACGCTAGCAGTCCATTAAAGGAAGTCAGTCGCGTACGAGTGTGGTGTAGGTAGGAATACAAGAGACTGTGTTTTTTTCATAAGATACGATTTAGTTGTTTAACTTGATACAGCGCGTCTTTTTTAATTTTATCAACAATAAATTAAGTATATAAAACAAGTAAAAAAAATTAAAACTATATTTGATTCGGTGAACCACATCCGTTTCCCGAAAGAGGATCACCTACCAGACTGAGCGCGTCGGGACAATAAAGTTACACAGGGTGATCTTGTAGAATACCTTATAAACTCTCTCGATTCGTACGTCGGTGCAAACAGCACACAAAATTCTAGCTGCTGCCTTTAGATAGTCTAATCCAGTTCATTACAGAGCGTTATTTACGCAGTGACAAAAGAGCATACTGTTTGGAGACCATGTCCTTCTGTCCGCGTGTGGCCTAGTATCAACGGCGGAACAGTTGGTCTGATTTTCATGAAATTCGGTAAGGGGGTTTTTTTTTTACGTGTCCAGCACACGTCAGGGTCGTGAAAATTGTGTCAGTGACAGACGATACTTAAGAACGTAAACGGATTTTGTACCCTCGATCTCCATATCTCTGCACTAATTTGAGAGGAAAACGACTTCGAAGATTTCTCTAGTGGCGTCTAGCGTTTGTGAGCTTGGTGACAATTTCTGTACTGCACTTTTTTTTTTCAGAAACGCGCAAATTAATTTATGTGATATTTTCTGCATTTTTAATTCCATCAGTAAGTAATTCTGTAGACAGGATATCAACCAAAATATTGAGTGACCTGGAGTTTAGCGAAAATCGTAGCAGTGAAAGCCACGTCTCAATTATCATTTCCCAACTGTACTTCTCACATTTATTATCCGAACGATTATGAGGTTCGTGATAATTGGCCCAGAAAAGGGAGATGCTTTTCTCAAGGGTGCGAATGAAATAACAGTTACTCATGTACCATAAAACCTTACAACATTCTAAAAGTAAAAAATTCCTGCGCTGAGTCTAGTATTATGCGTCGCGTACTGCGCCATTTGCAGTGTTTTTATTTCACTGTTACGACCGTCAGTGGTATTAATTTCACTTTTCAGTGAATACATGAACTAAAAATCCTTCAAATATATATGTTTCATGTTCCTTGCATTAATCAGACGTATAATTTTTAAAAAAGCAACAAATGTGCTTGGGTGTATGAATGTATTTTTATTTCATAGTAATCACCGATTGGTTCACTGCACAGTCTATATTATCATTCACCATTCTGTGTTATAATTCACTAGTGTATCTTGTGCGGCACACGGTGGCGCAGTTGTTTGAGGTACTGCCCTACAAACCGGAAGGTCGCGGGTTCGATTCCCGATGATGTCATTGGAATTTTTCATGCACATAATCTTTCTGGTAGCACTATGGCCCTGGGGTTGACTCAACCTCTAACAGAAATGAATACCAGGAATATTTCCTGGGGGGTAAAGGTGATCGGTGCGTAGGGCTAACAACCTTAACCACCTTCAAGTGCGGAATGTCTTCAAATCTGGTGAGCCTCAACCTCCCGGAAACCCTCAGTGGCCTGTCCATGTCTGTAGTGGGATTGCTTTACCTTTACATTATCTTATGCGTACGTCACGCCACAAAATATCACTTCTTGTACAACAGCTGCTTATCTCCCTATATTTTACACTCATCATTATTATAATCTGTAAATCGTTAATTTTAGCTAAAAGTTATATGTTGTAATAATACCTGGATGTGTAGTCAATAACACAACTGTATATGTCTAATAGATGTTATATACTTGATCAAAAACTACATGTTTCGGCCGGTGGTGCCCATCATCAGTTTTTTTTCATTCGAATCAATTAAGATTATTCAATACAATTGGCGTGACAGCGTGTTGATGAGGGGATCTCAACATCAAAACCCTTGAAGAATAAGAGACCATCTTGATGTCACTAGTTATTAAGTTTTATTTCACTTCTTCTATGCTCAACATGTTTCGGACATTAATACATCCATCATCAGAAGCCTGCGACTTTTCTATTGTATCACCACATTGGTCATGTGTTGTTGTTTCGATGTGTGTTGGAGTTTCGGTGTGGCTAGGTCGGGGTGGTATCTGTGTAGCAGGCTGGAGACGTGAAATAAAACTTAATAGTTAGTGACATAAAGTTGGTCTCTTATTCTTCAACACTCACAATGACGCACGGTCCAATATGTAAGATCAAAACACTTGTTGATGTTGAGATCTCCAAATCAAACACCCCGCCACGCGAATTATATAGAATAACCTTAAGTGAGTCGAATGATAAAACCTGATGATGGCCACTACCGGCCGAAGCGTGTAGTTTTTTTGATCTAAGAATATAACATCTAATTAAGCATATACAGTTGTGTTATTGACTGCACACCCACTTATTAGTTCATATATAGACACAGCGGGGATGACACACTTCAGAGTTATGTGTTGTAATTGTGTATTAACCCTTTAAACTCCAAGTTAAATCCCACCTGCCATCTGCTGGCATTATTAGAAGCTCACCGTATTCTCCACGTTAGCAGGATAAGGGTTAATTGCGACGAATTGTAACTGTATGTGTTTTCTTTGTCTCACCGCCCTAAAGATGGCCAAGTTAATGGCTGAAACATGTCTGTGATTACTGTGTAAAAAGATTACATTCATACACTCAAATACATTCGTTGGTCTGTTTAAAAACCCTACACTTCCTTCAGAATAGTTTCACTGCGATCTTCGCCCAAGTTTAGAACTCAGAGTTACGCAGGCAAAGACATCATTACACCACCGCAGGAGCCTGACAGATCTGAATGAATTGTGTTTTGAAAGGACTTGTTTCGACTTCCCGCTTCTGAGTGTTGGTAGTAATTATAAACTGATTTGCATAACAAATCCTGTATTTAGTGGAAATTCTGTGTGCCTGGATCATGCGACAACTTCTTCGACACGGATGTGTTGCAGGTGAGTCTGGATAGACAGGCAGCTGCTGTTGCTGCCTGTGACAACCACTAGCAGCGCTGGGTGCGTCCTGCGGTGTTGGCTTTTGTCCACAGTTATAACTGGACTTCAAAAGCACATCTGACAGTACATTTCCCACTTCCTTGGATATTAAAACACTCCTTATTTGCCCACATTATGTACTTATGTTTGTCGTGCGTTTATGAAACTACAGAAAAGGATCGTATACACAATTAAAATGTTTGCAGTCTTTATAATTAAATTACCCATCGTTTGCGACAAACAAAGAACTGAATTTTTAAATCATCTTTATTGTTGCACCGTGCACTTAGTAGAGTCACTTTAATTATACCAACTAATGCATTTATATAAAAATTTTCACACTAAAACACTTGAAATTGCTCCAACATGTTTCGATCCTAAGATCATCTTCAGGGAGCCATATTGTTCCTTGCTAAAGTCACATATTAAAAACACTCACTAGTTAATTTCCTTGTATTAACAGGGTGCTGTGGCAGCATGTCGTACTGTGGTGAGAATGCACCTGCCTATGGGTGTGCGTCTTGTGTCATGTTGCGAGTCTCGAACCAAAGTGAAGTGGAATGAGGCGAAGTGAAGTGCATTATAGGGAAGGGGGGGGGGGACGAGTCTTTATGGAAAAAGTTTTTAGGAGTAGTAAGTGATATGAAGTGAAGGACTGGGGTGAAAGCGTGAGTGAATTGATGATTGGGAAAAAAAACAATTACAAGAAACTGTACACAGTACTCTCTTGCCTGGGTGTTTTTACCTTTTGTACATGTTGTAAAATTCTAATTTGTCCCGTGTGTATTGTTGCTAGTTTTAAGTTGTCTTGTGTATAATTGTTGTTGGTTGGCCGTGTGTATTGTTGTTATCTTATGTGTATTTGTTGCACTGTGTGCGCATTTCTGTTTTTACTTTAGATGCCGGAATGCTGGCTAGAAGTTAGTACTCGGAAGGTCCTGCGACCGGCCATCTCGACACAGTTTTTTCTTGATTTCCCTGTGTCTATAAGCAAATGCTGAGATGGTTCCCAACATTCCAAGTTGCCACTACATGCTTCTTATATAGCCCTCCCGACTTAAATCTAGTAGTAACCAATTTCATGTTTTGTTTACATGTGAAATAACCACTGCCACCGGGTAACAACCCACTTGCAGTAAATATATATATTATTATTATTAGTTGGTATAATTAAAGTGAATGAAAGTGAATTTTTAAATATTGTTTAAATAAATTTTATGCTCCAGATTCCTAAAAATTGGCAGTAAGAGAGGTGATATTTTGGCTTAGGTACTGTAGGAAATATTGTTTTTTTTTAATGTTTAAATGGCCTATTCTATGCTCTGCCTTGTACACATAATTAATGCTTGTACGTAAATCGTTAGATGTAACATACGGGGCTCATCATTCGCTACTCTTTATTTTGATATAAATTAGTTTTTTTGCGTCAACCATAAATATTTATGAAGATACATTGATTCCGTAAACGCCTACGGAAATACAAAAATATACGAAAAGTTTATGTCAAGTTTTCGGAAAACTTGTGTCCAGTTTACCAATACTCTAAACCTTTTACGTCTGACATTCCATGGGTCAGTGATGTGAGTCTTTATTAGACTATACAGTGTGTATAATTGACCAGCCACGTGTTTCGACCTAAATTAGGTTACCTTCAGGCTCTTATAAAATGTATAAATACACACCAAGGAAGACAGTATATAGACTATTAATCTATAATTATATATTGTCTTGATAGTTGTTTTTTAAATACAAGAGCCTGCAGATGACCTAATTTAGGCCGAAACATGTGGCTGCTCTATTAGACAAATGTACTGTCTAATAAGGGTACTTTTTGTTGTGACTGGCACTGATAGTACCTATTGCTACCATAAATGGTTTCGTCTTCTTGCAGATTCACAATTTCTATAGATTTTACTGCAAGCTTTCATGTGGTATATTTATACACCAGTATCCGGGGTAACTCAGTCAATATAATAAAGAAGTTATGTCGAGAAGTCCTTGTTTTTCTATGTTTTGTTGGCCGTGCAATTCTGTATAAGCTTTGAAATAAAGCCAACTTTGTGCACAAATTTATCTTACTATATATTTATCAATCTGTAAATGTTTCGGGTGACTATTTGCCCATAATCAGGAGAAACAACTGTGTTTTTGCGACGCTTGGTACTTGTTATTCCGTGTGGATGACTGTCTGGTATGCAGGAGCATATGCTCCTATATAGATTGATAAATATACTAAGAATAAACATTATTGTTTGTTGCACCGTGCATTTCGTAGAATCACTTTAATTATCAACCGAAAATGCATTCACATAAAATTACATATAAAAACACTTAAAATCACTCCGAAATATTTCGATCTTTAAATCATCCTCAGGGAGTTACGTTCTTCGTGCTAAAGTTATATTAAAACATTCACAATTTAATTTGTTTCTGTAACCAGGATGTTGTGGCAGCATGTCATGTTGTGTGGGAACACGTTGTTGAGAGTGCAGCTGGCTAGGTGTGCGTTGTGCGCTACGTAATGGAGGACTGCTTCAGTCCTTCGTTACGTAGCGCACAACGCACAGTTTTGATATACCTTCAGCAGGAAGAACGTAACTCCCTGAGGATGATACTAAAAGATCGATACATGTCGGAATGATTTTAAGTGCTTTTATATGTAATTTTATGTGAATGCATTTTTAGTTGATAAGTAATGTGATTAAAAAAAAGGTACAGCAGTCCCGTTACAGGCCAGGAGTGGCCCAGCGGGTTCCAGGAAGTTAAGGTTCCCAGATTTCATGACAACGGCACAAGACGATGGTAAGTTTGTCTGCCTTACGCACCGGCCGCCTTTACCCCCAGGATATACTCCTGGTACTCATTTCTATTAGAGGCTGAGTCGACCCCAGGGGCATAGTGCGATCGGAAGGATTTATGTCAATAAAAAATCCACTAATACCCAGCTGGGATCGAACAAGTGACCTTCCGATTTGTAGCACAGCAATTAAAGTGATACTAGGGATAAATTTGTGCGCCAAGTTGGCTTTCTTTACAAGTCTTTGTTTATATAGCTGGCAGATTTTGCTCTTCGCTGCGATGTCCAGACCCGACCGGCTCTGGGGTTGACCCAACAACCTACCTGAACACCCGTCGCTATTTTTGCAGAAATAAAGCAACCGAAACATAATACTTTGCTCCATGTACGGCCGAGGTTAAAAAATACATGGACCCGTACTCCAGTGTTCCATACCTCTTGATGGTACGGTCCACAGAATACTTTTACCCTTTACACTGTGATTACATTATGTTCCACACGATTTAACCTCACTTATTTCTTCTTTCCGCGATCGTATTTGAGGGGTCTGATGCGCGCGGTCTATCATGCGGGCTATGGCAATGGATACTGACTTTCCACGAAATGCAAGTTCATAGACATGGAATCAGTTTTAGAAGCCCCCTGCCACTCCATCTGTAGGAAACCCGCCCACAACTTCAGTCCACAGTAATTGGACTTGCTATGCTTTCAGTTCATGAATGCTTGATAAAACGTCAGGCTGACAGCCAGAGGACAGGTTGATTTTGAGTAACAGAGGCCGAAGTGACGAGGTCATCGTATTCGATTTGAATTTACGTACGTGTGAAATCCGGCTTGCTAGCAACATCTGGGCATTGTGTGGCGTTTGGCAAGGAGACGGAGTGTGTAAGACGCACCTTAAAACTAGAATTTTCCCTTGACTGGTGTTCCTGTTAATTTTGCTCCCTTAACCTTTTGGCGCCAGAATTATTTTTTTAAATTTTAGCACACTCTGTATATAAAATGTGAATAATACAGGTACCAAATACATTAGAATTATGAGACAAACTGCATTTTGAAGAGAAAAAAAGGAGAGTATATACCGTGTTTAAAATATTCAGTACCTATATTTGTTGAATAAATACATAAAATGCAACTTTAGAGGTTAGCGGTGCGGTACGACCTCTATAGTTGACATTAGGCGTCAAAAGGTTAAACTCTGTCACTTGGCACCTTCATGTATCGTCGTTTATGAAAATGTGTATACACAATAAGTTCATGTTTCTTGGTTCACCCTGCACGTCAAGTAATGAATAATGGCTTAAAAACTTCGTCATGTTTCCTTATCTTTCCGTTATAACTCGACAGTAGTTCCCAGGATGTTTCTTACGTTTAATATTTGTGACTTTTACTGGAGATTTATTGACAGTGAATCTGATTTTTTGACGTTTTGTTGACCGTACATCTCAGTATATTTATCTCAGTATTTAACCAACTTGATGCACAAAATTTGTTTCACAATAAGTTTTATTTCATGCCCCTGATGCTCCTGATGATGAGCACATGTGCTTGAAACATGTAGAGGCATGAAATAAAACTTATTGTGAAACAAATTTTGTGCATCAAGTTGGTTAAATACTGAGATAAATAACCTGAGATGCACGGTCAACAAAACGTCAAAATTAGTTAAACTGATGTTTATTGGACCGTGCAGCATTGTGATAGTTGAAGAATAAGTTGTGCTTCAGTCGGCAACCCGGATAGCACCCCAGCCGAACCGCACCCTGACTCCAACACACAGCAATCTAAGAACAATACAACCAATGTGGTAGTTCAACAACATAGTCGCAAACTCCTGAAGATGGACATTTTAATGCCCGAAACATGTTGAATACCTAAGAAGTAAAATAAATATAACGAGTGACATCTAGTTGGTTTTTTTTCTTCAACTATCATTTACTGACAGTTTCCAATTTCGATTAAAATCTGAAATACAATATGTACCGACACGGTGACCAGTGTGCTCTGCTTCGCGAAGCTCGGACACTGTTCGGTAGATATGCACATTGTCGAAAATTGATTCGCACTGCGTTTTAGATGCAAATGATTTATTGATTTTATGTCCAATGTGCTTTTTCGGAAAGCCTGTTTTCGCTCTAGCCTAATCAAACGAAGGTAAATGAACTCCTCATATTTTCTGTGTGCTGCATACATTTCTTATTTTCTTTGTTCAAGTATCATCACTGGTCTCCCGAACACAGCCGGTTACATAACGAACTGTCCTTTTGTCCATAATGTGTAATAGAAGCTTCCTAAACCGAAATATTTGGGCGTTAAGAGGGACGAGGTACGAGGGGAATGGAAAAGAATACGCAAAAAGAGCTTTGTGATCTCTGCTCCTCACCCAATATTGTTTGGGTGATCAAATCGAGAAGAATGAACCTGAGGCATGTTGCACGTGCGGGAGACAGGAGAGGTGCATACAGAGTTCGGGTGGGAAGCCTGAGGGAAGGAGGTCGCTGGGAAGACCTCGGCGTACATGGGAGGGTAATATTAAAATGGATCTTCAAGAAGTGGGTTGGAGAGTCATTGACTGGATTCATCTAGTCCAGGATAGGGACAAGTGGCGGGTGCTAGTGAAGGCGGTAATGAACCTTCCGGTTCCATAAAATGCGGGGAATTTCTTGACTAGCTGAGCACCTGTTAGCTTCTCAGGAAGGACTTTGTTCCACGGAGTTAGTTAGTTAGTTAGGTAGGTAGGTAGGTAGGTAGGTGGTTGGTTGGGTGGGTCGTGGGTGGGTAGGTAGGTATTGGTAGGTAGGTAGTAAGAATAAAATGTTAGGACTAATGTCAGGCATGGACTTAACGCATCTATGCCGGGGTAGAGACAAACGGCAGGCTGTTGTGTACACGGCAATGAACAGTCGGGTTTCATATAATGTAGGTAATTTGACTGTCTGATAAAATATTACGTTCTCACTTAATTTCCTCCATCGAGAGTGGGATGGAGGATGGTAGCATTATTTCGTGTCGCCGTGTACCTGAGTGACCGCCATAGTGTAACCCTGCAATATCAGTTGACCCCACTATCACCTTGCTCACTTCGACCGATAGGTTCCTGCGTACTAACCTACATGGCTGCACGGGGCGACAACCCAGAGGTGTACAGTGTGAAGGGAACACTGCTTACAGCGTTATATTATATTATATTATAATATATTATATTATATTATATTATATTATATTATATTATATTATATTATATTATATTATAATCAATCAGAAAGAATACAGGCTATAAGCTAATGTGATGATTATACAAAGTACTCTACGATACAATGTATTGCTATGACGTGGTAGGGTACTCATCCAGCGATGTCACCTCAGGTGCCTTGTAAGTCTAAAGGCCAGCATTTTATAGTCTCCTAGTGTTTATGCAGCGTTCTGAGGCTGATTTCGATGCGTCAATTGTTCTGTCCATGGAGACAAAAAATTAGAATTTAAGTCCTCACGACATTCATTATTAGCAAGCTGTTCTACCTTGAAGACAGAATCAGGAAGTTGCTCCGAAAGGGTCTCAACCGTTTACCAGGCTACACGGCGTCTGATCCCCTAAGACCACGAGTGTTTCTGCAAAGAGCCCTGTTTATACAACGTCCTTATAAATCGTTTCGATAGTACAAATCAGTAGAGAACGTAGCTTTACGTTTATAAACGTTTGTCGTCACCTGCACTCTCATGACTCAGAGGGCAAAATGAACGAGTTGCTACACCATGGGGTGTCCCATATTGACCTAGACTGGATAGGGGGGAGGGGGTTGCAGTCCTTCCGCACTATCTGCAGTGGTCTCATGAATATTTTCTAACATCGAAGAGACTTACAGTATTGATTTTAGACTCCTCCTATTCCGTGAAATTGTGAGCCGATATAATTTTGGGTTTGATGTGTCACTGTGTATGAGAAGTTACGGCATTCCAAGAATACCTCTGACAATATGGAGGAGGTGATCTTAAATGGGGTACGTGTTATTTCGAAATGCATTTTGACAGTCTCGTACTTTATTGCAAAATTATCTCCATCGTTATATGCAATTTTCTGCAGCCTCTGTTACTTCATTCTCCTTGGAACCAAATACCTTCCTCAAACCCCCGTTCTTCGTTTATTATGATATGTCAAAAAGTTTCACACGCAGGAAAACAAGAAGAATATTTTGTGCGTTTGTAAGACATAATAAACAATCAGTTGAATTACTTTTTCACATTTGTACCGTCCATCTTGCTATTGAAAGGTAAAGCAGTCCCGTTACAGGCCTGGAGTGGCCCAGAGGGTTCCAGGAAGTTAGGGTTCCAAGATTTCATGACAACACTGGATGGTAGTAAGGTTGTCAGCCTTACTCACCGGCCGCCTTTACCCCCAGGAAATGCTTCTGTTACTCATTTCTGTTAGAGGCTGAGTCGACCCCAGGGCCATAGTGCGATCTGAAGGATTTTATGTCAATGAAAAATTCCAGTGACACCAGCTGGGATCGAACCAGCACCTTAACCACTGTGCTACCGCGGTACCCCATCTTGCTATTATCAAAGTTTTTTATTACCAAATGATGCACACCATCATCAGGGAGCGTAGTACGCTCCCTGATGATGGTGATCACACCGAAACATGTTGGAGCTGTTTTAATGCAAATTGTAATACCATTTTAAAGCAATTTTCTTGTGCATCATTTGGTAATAAAAAACTTTAATAATCATTTGAGTTTTTTTAATGGAATATATTTCGTGGAAGAAAAATGACTTTCAGCGTTACGTATGGAGCCTGCGCAGTATAAAGGCTAGTTTTGTTTTGTGTGTTGTTTTGAAGAATATAAAGATGTCGACTTAAATATGTAAGCAAAAGAAAGATTTGTTGCTGTCACACACCCTGTGGCTGTACAAAAGTTGTGTAACTGGCAGTGATAAGAGAGACAGCAAACTGGTGTTTATTGGGCCGTGCATCGTTGTGATAACTGAAGAATAAAAAACCAACTAGATGCAATTTGTTATTTTATTGCACTTCTTATAGGTCAACATGTTTCGGGCACTACTATGCACTTCATCAGGAACTCGCGACTATAATGTTGATTACCACATTGGTCGTTTCGTTCTTGGCTTGCTGTACGTTCTTGGGCTGCAGCCCGGACACTACT
>Ga0136643_10009524_pt1 | contig 14297 bp, 10 predicted proteins | sample TergutLab28metaG_FD_96883 | JGI IMG/M metagenome (GOLD analysis project Ga0136643, IMG submission 96883) | Labiotermes labralis P1 segment gut microbial communities from Petit-Saut dam, French Guiana - Lab288 P1 (version 3) (version 3) | ecosystem: Host-associated > Arthropoda: Insects >... | reverse complement strand
GTGGCACGGCTGTTCGGGCCGCTGGTGCCGGGCATGGACGTCAAGCCGCTGCTGGCCGAGCTGCGCGAGCGGGTCGCGGAGGAGCTGGACTACGCCCTGGAGGCGCAGGCACAGCACACCCACGCGGTGGAGTTCGCCGGGGATCCGGATGTCGTGGTGCCCGACGTGGTGCACCAGGCCGACCAGGTGCTGGTCACCGAGTGGATGGACGGGGTGCCGCTGTCCGAGGTGATCTCGGGCGGCAGCCAGGAGATGCGCGACCGGGCGGGGCAGTTGCTGGCCCACTTCCTGTTCGCGGGGCCGGCGCGCACCGGGCTGCTGCACGCCGACCCGCACCCGGGCAACTTCCGGCTGCTGACGGACGACGGTCCTGCCGAGGGGTGGCGGCTGGGCGTGCTGGACTTCGGCACCGTGGACCGGCTGCCGGAGGGCCTGCCGCTGCCGATCGGCACGGCGCTGCGGCTGGCGCTGGAGGGCGAGGCCGAGCAGGTCTACGCGATGCTGCGCACGGAGGGCTTCGTCAAGCCCACGATCAATCTGGACGCGGACGCGGTGGCGGACTACCTGCAGCCGATCATCGAGCCGGCCGCGCGGGAGGAGTTCCTCTTCGAACGGGCCTGGATGCGGGCGCAGGCGGCCAGGATCGCCGATCCGCGCTCCCCCGCGCACCAGTTGGGCAAGCAGCTGAACCTGCCGCCGTCCTACCTGCTGATCCACCGGGTGACGCTGAGCACCGTCGGGGTGCTGTGCCAGCTCGGTGCGACCGTCCGGCTGCGGGACGAGCTGCTGGAGTGGCTGCCCGGGTTCGACCCGGAGGGCACCGCGGAGTCGGCCTGACCCCAGGGGCCGGCCGGCGCTACCACCAGGCGGAGTCCAGACGCCCCTCGATGCTGCGCAGGTGCTTGCGGGCGCAGCCGTCGCAGAAGTAGACGCGTCGGCCGTTCTCCACCGAGCAGGTCCAGGTGAGCGGCAGGCCCTCGCGGGTGACGCCGCAGCGGGCGCACGTCGTCGCCTGGGAACCGGCCGTAGAAGGCTTGTGATCCACTGCTTGACGATACCTCCGCCCGGGCCGGCTTCGCCGCCTGAACGCACCGCGGGGCCGGTCCTTTCGGACCGGCCCCGCGGGGTCGTCTTGGGAGGTCATGCGCTGGTCGTGCACACAAGCGGAATCACGGGATTCCGGCCGGGGCCGTTACTGCATCACGGCCATGGCCAGGGCGCGGCGGGCACGCAGGGACGCGCGTTCGGCACGCCGCTGCAGCCGGCGGGCGGCGAGCACGTGCATGGACCTGCGTTCGTGCTCCGCCTCCTGCAGCCGCTGTTGCATATGGGCACGTGCCAGGGCTTCTGGCATGAGTTGCATTTCGAGGTTCCTGTTCTGGCGCGACGCCAACGCGTCGGATTCACGGGCGGGCAGTTCGCTGAGGGTGGGAGTCATCGGGGCCTGTTTCTTCGGATCGTGCGTGAGAGGGCGGTCAAGGGTGCCGGGGGTCGTGGACTTCCTGATGTTCATGCCGCGACCGCGTCCTTGCGCGGGCGGCCACGGGGCCGCTTGCGGGGAACGACGACGCCCTGGATGAACAGCTCGCCACCCCATACACCCCAGGGCTCGCGGCGGTCCTTGGCACCCGCGAGGCAGGCCTCGCGGACCGGGCAGGTCTGGCAGAGGGACTTGGCGTACTCGACGTCGGCCGGCGACTCCGCGAAGAAGACCTCGGGGTCGTAGGTACGGCAGGGGACGGGCACGCCGAGTCGCTCGATCTCGTCATCGAGCTCGGTGAGGGGCAGCAAGGTGGTCTCCGGAGGCTGTGCGGGCGGGCTGGTCGGGTCGGGGAGGGATCCGGACGATGCGTGCTGGGCGGTATGCACGGTTGGTTCGTTCCTCATCTGTCGGTCCGGCCGGTGGTTCGGCTGGCTCTGTCGTGCAGGTCTGAAGAAAACAGAAGGGCCGCGGATCCCGGTCTGGGATTCCGCGGCCCTGAGGTGCGCCGACCTGATGCCTTATCAGGCTGGATCACTCCAGGGTTCGAGCCCGCGGAAGGCCCACTTGCCGTGCTGCTGCGTCTTCTGCTGTCCGTTCGCGTGTCCATTGGCGGCTTCTGCGCCCTTGGCGGTACCAGCGCCGGCGCCGTTGGCCGCCGCCGCAAAGGCATAGGCCTGCGCCTGAGCCTTCGCCGCCGCTACCGCGGGCGCCTGAGTCGGTCGCTCGATCCGCTCGCTGACCGGCAGAACCGGCAGGAGAGCGACGGAGGACAGACGGGAGCCGGGCATCGAAATGCCGAGCGGGCAGGCGAGCACCACCGAGCGATCAGTCATGACGTTGGTCAGCTGGCTGATCATCGGGGTTCGCCTCCTCTCGGCGTCTCGTAAGGGCAGTGGAACGGACTTGCCTAGTACATCACGAGCGGGTGGGCCTTTGGAAGAGCCGTTCCCGACCGTGCTCGTGAAGGCTATGGGGACCGCCGCGCGATGCGCAAACTATTTTTCGGCTTCTTCCTCAGAAGATTCTTCGGGCAGGTCGGAGGCCCGGTGTGGATCGTCCGCCCGGTCCCCGTCCGGGACTTCACCGCCGCCCTGAACCGGAATTTCGAGTTCCGTCCCGGAGCAGAGTGCGAGCACGTCCGCGCCGAACCGTTCGAGCTTGCGAGCGCCCACTCCGGCGATCTGCGCCAGCTCGCCCTCGCCCGACGGGCGGACCTCGGCGATCGCCAGCAGCGTCTTGTCGGTGAACACGCAGTAGGCCGGCTGCCCGAGCGCCTTGGCCTGGTCCATCCGCCAGGCGCGCAGCCGCTCGTACAGGGCCTCGTCGAGATCCGACGGGCAGTCCTCGCAGCGCATCAGCTTGATCTCGCCCGCGTCCGAGAGCGTCCGGCCGCACACCCGGCACAGCACCGGCCCGCGCCGCCTGCGGCCGCCGCCCTGGCCGCGCTCCACGCCGCCGCTGCCGCCCGCTCCCGCGCCGCGGGCCCCGCGGGCCGCCGAACCCGGCCGCAGCCCGTCCAGGAAGCGCGAGGGCCGCCGGCCGCCGCGGCCACCCGGCGACCGGGACAGCGCCCAGGACAGCGACAGGTGGAACCGGGCCCTGGTGACACCGACGTACAGCAGCCGGCGCTCCTCCTCGACCTGCTCGTCGGTCTTGGCGTAGGTGATCGGCAGGGTGCCCTCGGTCAGGCCCACCAGGAACACCGCGTCCCACTCCAGGCCCTTGGCGGCGTGCAGCGAGGCCAGGGTGACGCCCTCGACGGTCGGGGCGTGCTGGGCGTTCGCCCGCTCGTCGAGCTCGGCCACGAAGTCGCCGAGCGTGGCGTCGGGCCGGGCGGTGGCGAAGTCCTCCGCCAGCCGCACCAGCGCCGCCAGCGACTCCCAGCGGTCGCGCACCGCGCCGGAGCCGGCGGGCGGCTCGGAGGCCCAGCCGCGGGAGCTGAGCACCGCGCGCACCTGGTCGGGGACCGGCTCCGGCTCCCCCGGTTCGGCCGACGCCCGCGCCGCGCCGCGCAGCAGCAGCCCGGCCTCACGGACCTCGGGCCGCTCGAAGAACCGCTCGGCGCCCCGCAGCTGGTAGGGCACCCCGGCGTCGGCCAGTGCCTGCTCGTAGACCTCGGACTGCGCGTTGATGCGGTAGAGCACGGCGATCTCGCTGGGCCGCACCCCGGAGTCGATGAGCTGGCGGATCTGCCGGGCGGTGCCCTCGGCCTCCGCCGGCTCGTCGGAGTACTCGTGGTAGACCGGGTCGGGGCCGGCGTCGCGCTGCGAGACCAGTTCCAGCCGGTGCGCGGCCGCCTGCCCGCGGGCCTGCCCGAGCAGCCCGTTGGCCAGCGCCACGACCTGCGGGGTGGAGCGGTAGTCGCGGATCAGCTTGACCACGGTGGCGTCCGGGTGCCGGGTCCGGAAGCCCAGCAGGAACTCCGGGGTGGCGCCGGTGAAGGAGTAGATGGTCTGCGAGGCGTCGCCCACCACGCACACGCTGTCGCGGCCGCCGAGCCACAGGTCGAGCAGCCGCTGCTGGAGCGGGCTGACGTCCTGGTACTCGTCGACGACGAAGTGCTGGTACTGCGAGCGGACGGTGTCCGCGACGTCCGGCCGGTCCTGGAGGACGCCGACGGTCAGCAGCAGCACGTCCTCGAAGTCGATCACGGAGCGGTCGCGCTTGAGCTGCTCGTAGGTGGTGTAGATCCGGGCGACCTCGGCCGGGTCCCGCGGCACCTCCCGGCCGGTCTTGGCGGCCGCCGCCGCGTACTCCTCGGGCACGGTCTGGGTGACCTTGCACCACTCGATCTCGCCGGTGACGTCCCGCAGCTCGTTGCGGTCCAGCCGGATGCGGCAGCGCGCGCCGGCCTCGGCGACCAGCTGCACCTTGCGCTCCAGCAGCCGCGGCATCTCGCCGCCGATGGCCCGCGGCCAGAAGTACTGGAGCTGCCGCAGAGCCGCCGCGTGGAAGGTGCGCGCCTGCACGCCGCCCGCGCCGAGCTGCCGCAGCCGCCCGCGCATCTCGCCCGCGGCCCGTGCGGTGAAGGTGACCGCGAGCACGCTTCCGGGCTGCAGTATCCCCGCCCGCACCCCGTAGGCGATCCGGTGGGTGATCGCCCGGGTCTTGCCGGTGCCGGCGCCGGCCAGCACGCACACGGGCCCGTGCAGGGCCGTGGCCACGGCGCGCTGCTCGGGGTCGAGGCCGTCGAGCACCGCGTCCGCGGAGTCGGGTACCGCGGGGAAGAGCGAGTCGTGGAGTGTCGCAGTCACCCCGCCACTCTGCCACTTCCCGCGGACACCCCGGGAAGGTTATCCACAGGGCGGCCGGTACCGTTCCGGAATGCGGCACGCTCCGCCGGCGTTCCCGTAGCGGCAGCACGAGCCGCCTCCGCCACCCTCTGCGAGAAGGAGCACCACCGATGTCGGGCACCGTGACCATGTACAGCACCACCTGGTGCGGGTACTGCCGTCGTCTGAAGTCCCAGCTGGACCGCGAGGGCATCGCGTACACCGAGATCAACATCGAGCAGGACCCGGCGTCCGCCTCGTTCGTGGAGAAGGTCAACGGCGGCAACCAGACGGTGCCCACCGTGCAGGTCGTCCCGCTCGGCGGCGCCCCCGAGGTGGTCATGACGAACCCCAGCCTCGCCCAGGTCAAGCAGGCCCTCGGCGCCTGAGCGGTGCCTGGCGCGGGCGCCTGAGGCAGGCGCCCGGGGCAGGATCTGCCCGCCGCGGCCGGAATCGGCCCCCGCGGGTCGGCAGCCGAAGACGGGCGACCGACCGTCAGCGGGCGAAGGTGAGCAGCCGGCCGTCAGCGGCCGACGCCCGGCACGGGCAGCGGCTTGCCGTACCAGAGTTCGACCAGGCGGGCCGCGATCGAGATGCCCGACGGGGGCAGCACCTCGCCGGACTCGAACGCGGCCTGCAACTCCTCGCGAGAGAACCAGCGGGCCTCGTGGATCTCGTCACCGTCCACGGTGATCTGCGACGACGTCGCCTGCGCGGTGAACCCGAGCATCAGGCTGGACGGGAACGGCCAGGGCTGGCTGGCGACGTACGCCACCTCGCCGACGGTGACGCCCGCCTCCTCCTGCACCTCCCGGCGCACCGCCTGCTCCACCGACTCACCGGGCTCCACGAACCCGGCCAGGGTGGAGAAACGGCCCTCGGGCCAGTGCACCTGGCGGCCCAGCAGCGCCCGGTCCTTGTCGTCGGTGACCAGCATGATCACCGCCGGGTCGGTCCGCGGGTAGTGCTCCGCGCCGCACGCCGGGCAGCGCCGGATGTGGCCGGCGGCCGCGATCACGGTCCGCTCGCCGCACCGGGAGCAGAAACGGTGCATCCGCTGCCAGTTCTCCAGCGCCACGGCGTGCACCATCAGCCCAGCCTGCAGCGGCGACAGCAGCCCGCCGACCTCGCGCAGCCCGGCGGCCCTGGCCGCGTCGTCCATCCGCCCGGGCAGGGCGTCCTTCTGGAGCGCGAAGTACCGCACGCCGTCCGGGTCGATGCCCAGGAAGTAGCGGTGGGTCTCGGTCTCGGGCGCGTCGAACGCCGGGGTCATGACGATCTCGGTGCGGCCGTCCTCGGTGTCCTCGACCATGACCTGGCCGCCGGAGACGACGAACACCCGGGTCGTCGGGTGGCTCCAGGCCGCCGCCAGCCACGCCTCGTCCAGGCGGTGGTGCGCCGCCCGGTCCACGCCCTGGTGAGTGAGGGCCAGCGGCTGCGAAGTCGCGTCGAGTTCGGTCAAGGTGCTTCCTGCTCCCGGTCGTTCACGTGCGTCGGCTGAGGTGCGTGCGGCCCGCGGACATCAGCGGCCCGACCCGGCCGGCCAGGGCGCGGCCCGCCAGTCGGCGGCCAGCTCACCCCACAGGTGGGCGGTGGTCTCGACGCCCTTGAACAGCAGGTCGAGCTCCACCTTCTCGTTCACGGAATGCCAACCGTCGGACGGCACGGAAATTCCCAGGAACAGCACGGGAACGCCCAGCACGTCCTGCAGGTCGGCGGCCGGTCCCGAGCCGCCCTCGCGGGTGTAGCGGATCTCCTGGCCGAACGCGCGGCCCATCGCCCGCACCAGCGATTGCAGCGCGGGGTGGTCCAGCGGGGTCAGGCAGGGGCGGGTGCCGCCGCCCCAGAAGCGGATCTCGTGCCGGATGCCGGCGGGCAGCCGCTCCGCCACCCAGCCCGTCACCAGCCGCTGGATCGCCGCGGTGTCCTGCCCGGCCACCAGCCGGAACGAGAACTTGATCGTGGCGGTCGACGGCACGATGGTCTTGCCGCCCGGGCCGCCGTAGCCGCTGTGCAGGCCGTTGACCTCGGCGGTCGGGCGGGCCCAGATCCGCTCCAGGGTGCTGTGGCCACGCTCGCCGAGGGCGGCGTGCGACTTGGCGGTACGCAGCCACGCGGCCTCGTCGAAGGGCAGCTCGGCGAGCAGCGCGCGCTCCCGCTCGGTGAGCTCGACCACCCCGTCGTAGAAGCCGGGTACGGTCACCCGCCGGTCGTCGTCGTGCAGCGCGGCCACCAGCCGGGCGGCCTCGGTCGCCGGATTGGGCACGGCGCCGCCGAACGACCCCGAGTGGATGTCCTGGTCCGGGCCGTACAGGACGATCTCGCCGTCGACCAGGCCGCGCATGCCGGTGCACACGGTCGGGGTGTCCTCGGCCCACATGCCGGTGTCCGAGACGATCACGGTGTCGCAGGCCAGCCGGTCGGCGCGCTCCTTGATCAGTTCCAGGAAGTGCGGGGAGCCGGACTCCTCCTCGCCCTCGACGAGGAACTTCAGGTGCACCGCGGGCGTGGTCCGCCCGGTCGCGGACAGGTGGGCGCGCAGGCCCAGCGTGTGCAGGAACACCTGGCCCTTGTCGTCCGCGGCGCCCCGCGCGTGCAGGCGTCCGTCGCGCTCGGCCGGCTCGAACGGGTCGGTGTCCCAGCCGTCGGCCACCGCCGCCGGCTGCACGTCGTGGTGCCCGTACACCAGCACGGTCGGCGCGTCCTCGTCGTCGCTGCGCCACTCGGCGAACACCGCCGGCGCGCCCCGGGTCGGCCACACCTCGGCGACCGGGAAACCGGTCTGCTTCAGCGCCGCGGCCAGCCACTCCGCGCTGCGCAGGAGGTCCGGGGCACGGTCGGGGTCGGCGGACACCGAGGGGATGCGCAGCCACTCCGCCAGGTCCGCGAGGAACGGCGTGCGGTGGGCGCGGATGTACGTCTGGACAGCGTCGTCCGGGGTGGAGCTCATGGCGTGCAGCCTAGCTTGGGCACCCGTGGACCGGGCCGGGCGGGTCGAGGCGCCGACCCCGGCCCCGGCCCCGGCCGGGACGCTTCCGCGACGCCCGGCCCGGCCGCTCAGTCGCCGGGCGGCCGCGGGTCGAGCAGGAGCTCCAGTTCCGCGCGGCCCGGCAGCCCGGGCGGGTGCACGAGGTCGCCGGTGCGCACGTACAGGAACGCGGCGCGCACCGTGCTCGGCGGCACGCCCTGCCGCTCGGCCCACGCCAGCCGGTAGACGGCCAGCTGCAGCGGGTCCCCGGGCGACACGTCCGGGTGCCCGGTCTTCCAGTCGAGCAGGTCGTACGCGTCGCCGTCCCGGTACACCGCGTCGATCCGCCCGCGCACCACCCGCGCGCCCAGGGCGATCTGGAACGGCACCTCGACGGCGTACGGCGTGCGGTCGGCGAACGGCGTGCGCAGGAACGCCTCCTTCAGCGCCGCCAGGTCGCGCTCGTCGGCGATGTCGAGGTCGTCGCGCGGCTCCGCGCCCGGCAGCGCGTCGAGCCCGAACAGCGGGCCGGTCTCCAGCCGGGACTCCAGCCAGCTGTGGAACCGGGTGCCGCGCCGGGCCGCGGGCGCCGGCGGCCTGGGCATCGGCCGGGCCAGGTCGCGGGCGAGCCCGTCGGGATCGGCGGCCAGCCGCAGCAACTGGGTGGCGGTCAGAGAACGCGGCAGCGGAACGTCGTGGACCCTGGCCCGCGCCCGCCGCAGCTCTCCCGCCAGGGCGTCCAGGTCGCGGTCCCAGGACGCGGCCAGCCGCTCCTCCTCCGTCACGAGCCCGGCGCTCCCGCCCGCCGACCCCGCGGCTTCCGCTGCCTCCGCGGGCTCAGCCGATTCCGCGGGCTCCGCGAGCTCAACCGATTCCGCGGTCTCCGTGGTCGTCCCGACGGCGCCGTCCGCGTCCTGCGCGTCCCCGGCTCCCGCGCCTCCCGTTCCTCCCGCGCCTCCCGCGGCATGCGCGCCCTCCGCTTCCGGACCCGCCGCCCCGGCTCCCGCGTCCAGGTGCGCGACCACCGACTTCGCGGCGTACCGGCGTCGCTCCAGGGCCGCCGGGTCCAGCGGCAACGGCCACGGCTGTTCGGCCGGTTCGGCCAGCGCGGGGTTGACGTCCTCGGGCGCGGGCGCGTCGGCCCAGTGCTCGATCTCGCCGTACCCGGCCTCGCAGTGCGCGCGCAGCGCCTCCAGGAACGCGGACGGGCCGAACGGCGACTTCTGGCTCGGGCCCCACCAGTGGCCGGAACCGAGCAGCAGGGACCGCGGGCGGGTGAACGTCACGTAGCCCAGCCGCAGTTCCTCGATCCGCTGGTGCTCCTTCATCGCGTCCCGGAACCCGTCGACACCGGCCCGGGTCCACTCCGGCACGTCGGGCAGCGTCGCCGCGTCACCGCGCAGCCCGTGCGGCAGCACCTTGGCGTTGACCGGCCACAGCTCGCGGCCGCGCTCGCTCGGGAAGCCCTTGGCGACCAGTCCGGGCACCGCGACGACGTCCCACTCCAGGCCCTTGGACTTGTGCGCGGTGAGCACCTTGACGGTGTTCTCGCCACCGGGCAGCGAGCTGTCCAGGCCCTTCTCGTACTCCGCGGCGGTCCGCAGGAAGGCGAGGAACGCGAGCAGCGTCGCCTCACCGTCCAGCGCCGCGAAGCCCGCGGCGACGTCGAGGAAGGTCTGCAGGGTCTCGCGGCGGCGTGCGGCCAGCGCGTGCGGGGACGCGGACAGCTCCACCTCCAGGCCGGTGACCGCCAGCACCCGGTGCAGGACGTCCATCAGCGGATCGGCCAGCGCCCGCCGCAGATCCCGCAACTCCGCGGCGAACCGCGCGAACCGCACCCGGGACTCCGGCGAGAACGGCAGGTCGTCCCCCGGGTCCGCGTCCAGGAACGTCTCCAGGGCGTCGGCCAGCGAGACGACCTCGGCCGGGTCCACGCCCTCGACGGCCGCCGCCAGCGCGTCCCCGCCGTCTCCGCCTGGCCGTCCCCAGCGGACGAGCAGCCGGGCACGGCGGCCCAGCAGCGCCAGGTCCCGGGGACCGATCCGCCACCGCGGACCGGTCAGCAGCCGCACCAGCGCGGCGTTGGCGGTCGGGTCGTGCAGCACCTCGCACATCGCCACCAGGTCGGCGACCTCCGGCAGATGCAGCAGCCCGGACAGTCCGACGACCTCGACGGGCACGTCCCGGGCGACCAGCGCCGCGTGGATCTCCGGGAAGTGCGCCGCGGTACGGCACAACACCGCGATCTCGCCGGGCGGGGTGCCGGTGCGCACCAGGTGGGCGAGGGAGTCGGCGAGCCAGGCGGTCTCCTCCTGCTGGGTGGGCAGCAGCGCGCAGCGCACCACACCGTCGCGCTCGGCACCGGGCGCGGGCCGCAGCGCCTCCACGCCCTCGTGGCGCTCGCGCAGTTCCGCGGCGAGGGTGTTGGCCAGGTCCAGCAGCCGGCCCCCGGAACGGCGGTTCTCGCTGAGCGAGTAGCGCGCCGCGGGCAGCCCGCCGGCCTGCGGGAAGTGCCGGGGGAAGTCGTCGAGGTTGGCCACGGAGGCACCCCGCCAGCCGTAGATCGCCTGGCACGGGTCGCCGACCGCGGTCACCGGGTGGCCGGTGCCACCGCCGAACAGGCCGGCCAGCAGCAGCCGCTGCGCGACCGACGTGTCCTGGTACTCGTCGAGCAGCACCACCCGGTACTCGTCGCGCAGGATCGCGCCGACCTCGGGCCGGGTCTGCGCGAGCGTCGCCGACAGGGCGATCTGGTCGCCGAAGTCCAGCAGGTCCCTGCGCTGCTTCTCGCTCCGGTAGACGGCGGCGAGTTCGGCGAGGTCCCGGCGCGCGGCGACGGCCGCGGCCACATCCCTGACCCAGGCGTTGCCGCGCTTGGCCGGGTCGACGGCCGCCAGCTCCGCGGCCAGCCGGGTGTCGTGGGCGCGCAGCCGCTCGGCCGGCACCAGATGCTCGGCCAGCTCCCCGGACAGCGCGAGCAGGTCGCCGACGAGGGTCGGCAGGCCCTTGGTCAGCGCCGGGTACGGTCCGGGCGCGGCCCGCAGCACCTTCGCGGCGAGCTGGAAGCGGGTGGCGTCGGCGAGCAGCCGGGCGCCCGGCTCCAGACCGATCCGCATCCCGTGGTCCTTCAGCAACTGCCCGGCGAACGCGTGGTAGGTCGCGATGCGGGCGTCGCCGGGCGGCGGCACACCGGGATCGAGCCGGCCGTCGTCGGAGAAGCCGCCGTACGGGCCTTCGTCGTCCCGGCCGCTGATGCCGGCCCGCTCCAGCGCCCGCCTGACCCGCTCGGACAGTTCACCCGCGGCCTTGTTGGTGAAGGTCAGGCCGAGCACCTGCTCCGGGGCGACCTGGCCGGTGCCGACGAGCCACACCACCCGGGCGGCCATCACCGTGGTCTTGCCCGACCCCGCCCCGGCCACGATCACCGCCGGAGCCGGCGGCGCGGTCGCGCAGGCCAGCTGCTCCGGGGTGAAGGGGATGCCCAGCAGCTCCTTCAGCTGCTCGGGTCGGGTGATGCGCGGTGCCACCCGGTGAGGCTATCCGGCCGCGCCGACAGGAGCGCAGGCGGATTCATATGGAGATGTCCGGGTTGCCGAACGCGCTGACGTCGATCGTCTGGCTCGCGGGCGGGGCGGAGATGTGCGGGGCCTTGCCGAAACCGCTGAACGACGCGGAGTTCGAGGAGTCGTCCGGGGTGAAGGCCCGGAGGATGTAGGGGGTGCCCGAGGCGGCGACGAGGATGTCGGTCGTGGTGCCGTCCGTGTCCTTCTCGACGACGGACACGGCGGGCTGCCCGGCCGTGGTGGTCGTGCCGCCCTTGCTGTAACTGCCCGACGACGCGCCCTGCGAGATCTGGTCGAGGATCATGCCGAGGTCGCACAGCTCGGCGAAGTTCTGCCCCTGCTTCTGGGGCATCTTCAGCCACTTGCCGGCCAGCAGCCGGGCCATCGCCTCGCCGTTCTTGCCGCCCTGCGCCCGCCAGAACGCGCCGTCGGCCTTCAGGTAGTACGTCGAGTGGGTGCGGATGACCTGGAGCTTGTCGCCGTCGGCGGTCGCGGCGGCGGCGCACAGGCCGGACCTGGTCAGGGCGGACGTGAAGTGCACGGGCCCGCCGTTGTCGTCGGTGGTGCGCAGGTCGATGGTCATCGAGGGAGCCGCCTTCATGGCGGTCATCGCACGGTCCATCAGCTGGCGTCCCGTCAGGTCCGCGTAGGGCCCGGTTTCGGTGTGCGTCGACGCCGGGCGCACCAGCGGTGCGTCCGCGCTGTTCGTGTGCCCGCCGCAGCCGGCGAGACCCAGCGTCGCCGCTCCCGCGGCCAGCGCCGCGGCAAGGATCCTGTGTGTGGCCCCCATGGCCGCCCCCTCGTACTCCGCACCTTCTTCGCGCGCTCCCACGCGCACCCCGCCCTCGTGGTGGTACCGCCAACATAGCGCCGGGGCCGGACAGGCGCCGTCGCGTTTGCGGGCGGTTCACCGGGCGGTCGCCTGCTCCGCTCACTCCACGACGTGGCGGCCCTCGGGGCGGGCGGTGCAGGAGCTGCGGAAGGCGCAGTGCGCGCAGTGGCGGCCGGTGGCCGGGGTGAAGCGCTCGTCCAGGACCCGGCCGGCCGCCTCGGCGAGCAGGTCCTGGGCCCACTCGCCGGCGAGCGCCTCCTGCCGCTGGACGGCGGGCACGGCGTCGCCGCCCGCCTTCTGTGCGGCGCCCAGCCGCAGGTGGACGAGCTCGGCGCCGCCGGGCTCGGGGCGGTCCCCGCCGAACAGCGGGTCGACCGCGCCCTCGCGCACCGCCAGCTGGTAGACGGCCAGTTGGGGGTGGCGGGCGACCTCGGCCGCGGTCGGCTTGGCCCGGCCGGTCTTGAAGTCCACGACGTACGCCTGGCCTTCGGCGTCCGTCTCCACGCGGTCCATGCTGCCGCGGATCCGCACCTGCACCTCGCCGGCGTCCAGCGTGACGTCGAAGTCGTGCTCGGTGGCGACGGTGGTGCGGCCGCGTTCCATGACGTGCCAGCGCAGGAAGCGTTCCAGGGCGGCGCGGGCGTTCTCCTTCTCCTGCCGGGACTTCCAGGGCGCGTCGAAGGCGAGCGCGTCCCACACCGAGTCCAGCCGGGCCATCAGGACGTCGAGGTCGGCGGGCGCGCGGCCGGAGGCGACCTCGTCGGCCAGCACGTGCACGACGTTGCCGAAGCCCTGGGCCGCGGTGGACGGCGGCTCCGCCTTGACCTCGCGGCCCAGGAACCACTGCAGGGCGCAGGTGTTGGCGAGCTGGTCCAGCGCGGAGCCGGACAGGGCCACCGGCCGGTCGCGGTCGCGGACCGGGACCGCGGAGCGCGTCGGTTCGTAGAGGCCCCACCAGCGGTCGGGGTGCGCGGCCGGGATCAGCGGGTGGCCCTCGTCGCTGAGCGCGGCCATCCGGGCCAGCCTGCGGGCGGCGGCTTCGCGCAGTGCCGGGGAGGCGTCGGGGTCGACGGTGGTGGCCCGCAGTTCCGCGACGAGCGCGGCGACGGCGAGCGGGCGGCGCGGGCGGTGGGCGACGTCCCGGGGCTCGACGCCGAGCTCGGCCAGGAAGCGGGAGGGCTGGTCGCCGTCGTCGGACGAGGACTTCACGGCGGTGACCAGGAGCCGTTCGCGGGCGCGGGTCGCCGCCACGTAGAACAGCCGGCGCTCCTCGGTCAGCAGCGCGCCCTGCGACAGGGGCGGGGCGAGGCCGTCCCGGCCGATCCGGTCGGCCTCCAGGAGCGAGCCGCGGCGGCGGAGGTCCGGCCACACGCCCTCCTGCACCCCGGCCACGACGACGAGCCGCCACTGCAGGCCCTTCGAGCGGTGCGCGGTCATCAGGTGCACGGCGTCGGGCCGTACGGTGCGGCCGCTGAGGGTGTCGGCGGCGATGTCGAAGCCGGACAGCTCCTCGATCAGGTTGAGGGCGCCGCGGCCGCCGGTGCGTTCCTCGGCGCGCGCGGCGGTGTCGAACAGGGCGCACACGGCGTCCAGGTCGCGGTCGGCGTTGCGGCCCGCGGGGCCGCCGCGCAGCGCGGCGCGCTCCAGCCGGGCGCTCCAGCCGGACCCGGACCACAGCCGCCACAGCGCGTCCTCCGCGGTGCCGCCCGCCGCGAGCACGGCACGGGCGGCGGCGAGCAGCCGGCCGAGGCGCAGCGCGGCGCGGGCGTACGTCTGGTCGTGCGTCACCAGCCGCTCCGGCTCGGCGAGGGCCTCCGCGATCAGCACGTCGGACGGCCGCGGCACCGCGGCGCCCGCGGCCCGCTCCTCCTCGCGCAGCGCCCGCCCCAGCCGGCGCAGATCCGCCGGGTCCATCCCCCCGAGCGGCGACACGAGCAGATCGAGCGCCTCCTCCACCCCGATCCCGCTGCCGGACTCGGCCCCGCGCCCGGATTCGGCCACGGCCTGCGGCTCCGGCCCGGGCCGGCCTTGGGGCGCGGCATCGGGCCCGGCCCAGCGCTCGGCTTCAACCACGGCCTGCGGCTCCAGCCCGGGCCGGGCCTGGGGCACGGCATCGGGCCCGGCCCAGCGCTCGGCTTCAACCACGGCCTGCGGCTCCAGCCCGGGCCGGGCCTGGGGC
>Ga0136643_10009522_pt1 | contig 14299 bp, 6 predicted proteins | sample TergutLab28metaG_FD_96883 | JGI IMG/M metagenome (GOLD analysis project Ga0136643, IMG submission 96883) | Labiotermes labralis P1 segment gut microbial communities from Petit-Saut dam, French Guiana - Lab288 P1 (version 3) (version 3) | ecosystem: Host-associated > Arthropoda: Insects >... | reverse complement strand
TCCTCAATTGACCTCACGAGGCTCACGAGGCTGAGTGGACCCCGTTCCAGACCCACTACTACTCAGAAAATCTGGTAGCGCCGGGGATCGAACCCGGGACCTCTGTATCTGTAGCCAGAAACAAGAAGGGAATCCAAAATAAATTTCAGTATTTCGTAGGTTTGGGGGCCCCTTGAAAGAGGGGGCTCGTGTGCCACGGGTATTAAGTGGCGTTATGTAAGCCACTGGCATGTTACGACCTTGCGTGCTAACCGAAATGCAGCAAAGCATCGCAACACGAAGTCAGTTACATAATTTCATTGGAAATGTGTTGTGTCGAATTACTCTCAATGGCACTAGTAAACAAAGCTTATTTTCGAGAGGAAATGAGAGCAGCTTAAATCTGGGGATTGCTTCGAGCTATTTAATTCAGAATATTTTATTCTACAGTCGAGAATCATCTTTACGACCACAGAAGCTGGAGGAGTGGGAAACAGCCACAAGGTTCGGTCACGAAATGTAGAATAGCATAGCAGAGCACAACAGGGCAGGCAATGTATTTATAACGTAACTTTATGGCGAATTTGAGTAACCAGTGTTACAACAGAAAAGCATTAAGTATTACATATTCTTAGTGTATATTTGTAGCCTTTGTTTCCAGCATGCAATGTGCATGCGCCATATTGTCATCTGAGGTCTGCCTCGCTCTACAATATTTTTTCACTTTATCTCATAAACTGCACGATTTGCGAAAAAAATAAATTTTTTAGACATAAAATGTGTTTTGATTTTCTCTAAAACTTTGTTTGAAATATTTCGCATTCTAGGAAGGATTGAGCGAGATATAATCAGTAGCGCATATTAGTCTTTATGTAGAGTATACATTATTCTTGTCCGATTTTAATGAAATTTGAATTTTTACAGATTTTTGGAAAATAATCAAATACTAAATTTCATGAAAATCCGTACAGTGGGAACCGAGTTCTTATGCGGAGAGACGGGCGGGCATAGGGACAGAGAGAAACGACGAAGCTAATAGTCGCTTTTCGCAACTTGCGAGCGCGCCAAAAATTTGACATAAAAAAATAATTTGGTCTTGTGTTAGATGAAACAAAAGATTTATTACCCGCAGGGGCAATAAAAAATGAGAATATTTGAATAAACCAAGCGCTAATCTAAAAATAATACAGTTAAACAGAAATCTTTATGAAGGGTAATAATATTCAGGTTAAACCATATTAACTGTTGTGGGTTTAGTGGTTGATGTTTGTAGTTCCCCCTCACCTCCACCCCCCACCCACCCACCCACCGGAATGTGGCCAATCGGGCCAAACCGTGTAAGAGAAACTGAACAAAAAATACACTCGTAAATCTAAAAATTTGTACCCGTTGCTGATAAATATTGTAATTTTGTGTATGACAGTTCGTAACTCTGCATTTGCTGCACCCTGTGTGTATGTGTTTAATATGATAATCACGCAAGATTGCCATTCTACAAACCGAAATTTGAAGCAGGGATGCGTAAAATTTGTAGGTCTTTTCACTAAGCTGTTCGAGGTATTAAGATTTCCTTCATACATCACAGCAGCTTTGAATATATTGTACATGTATTTTCTGTTCTGAAATGCGGAAGGGAAATAAGTGGCTCACCTCGCCCCAAAAAATTCCGAGTGTAAAAATCCGCTGGAAAAGTTCTTGCCTCGATTATTTGGGATCAAGACGGCATCCTCCTCATTGATTATCTTCCAAAGGGCCAAACTACCAACGTGGAGAATTACTCATATCTGCTGGTGAAATTGAGCGACATTTTGAAGGAAAAACGCCATGGGAAGGTCACCACGGGTGTCTTGTCCTTGCACGACGATGCCCCGACTCACCGGGCACTTGGAACCAAGAAGAAACTGGCCTATTTGGGCTTCCAGTGTCTTGATCACTCACCATATTCTCCGGATGTCGTCCCGTCGGGCTACCGCCTGTTCCCTGGACTGAAAAAACAATTGAAAGGTCGCCATTTTTCGTCCGACGCGGAGTTCATTGCTACCGCGGAGGCCTGGTTGAATGGAAAACCTTCTGAATTTTTTTGAGAGGCTTGCAAACGTTACAGCAAAGGGCTAAGAAGTGTATTGAGCTTCGTGGGGAGTATGTTGAATAAATCCCGAGTTTGGTCGCTGTAGTTTGTTTCCTTCCTGGTTGGGCTAAGGGCTTATCAGCACCCCCTCGTAAATTACAATTTATATTTTATCTGTTTCTTGGGTAGTTAGCCTGTGGAAATTTGGTAGAAGAGATGCTTTATTTTTTTAGAAAGAAAACTGGATTAAACATTCCTTTCAAGAAGAATATACTTAGTGCATAAATACAGGCCGTCTGCACAAGAAAATAAAACAGAGTTGTCTTTGCTGTCTCCCTCTTACACGAAATACTTATAGTAAAGGTAATAACATCCGTTTTCAGACGGAACTTTTAAAGTTAGGGTGTTGAGCCGACGGTAAAAGGACACCTCAGCCGGTACCAATATTCCCATCACATCCACAACTTCCATTTTAAAAGGTACGTCGATCGCAGAAAGCCTCACAAGATCCAATTTTTTCTACATTCATAGCGAAATGGAATTTTTCCCTACCATAAGTTTCGTAAGTCAGAGAAAATGACACTAAAATGTATATATATACATACATATATATATATATATATATATATATATATATATATACATACACAGAGAGCCACATTTACCCTTCCGCGTATTGTTACCAAAAATCCTCTGCATTTCAGCAGTGGGTGGACGTGATAGGTGAAAGGGCAAACGGCTGATAACAGTTAGAAATATGAGTGAGCAGCGTGAAGAGAGGTTGCTGAGTGTACGGAATGCACGATTTCCGTTAAAACACAATACGACACTGACTACAAGGCACTTGTCCTTTGAAGGGTTATCTTTCTGTGCAGACAGGTGTCTACTTAAATCCTTAATGCATAGATTTAATGTCAAACAGAAAAAACTACTCAGACAATTAGATGTAAGTTTATTGTAAAAATGTAATTTTTTCTGCAATAGAAGCTCGTGATTACGACCCTAACGGTTCATTATAAGGCTCTTACATAAAAATAAGGACACACTAATTACTTTGTTGGTAAGAGTTCCCATCTTTACATTAGTATTACAATATTTTAACTGTATTAGGTTAAAACGTATATGAATTTACAACAAAACTATGTATGTTAGACTGTGGCTACCGGAATGCTGATAAGTCCTTAGCCCGACCAGGAAGGAAACTAGTTCGGAATGATGTCAGGGACGCGCGCGATTTCAATAACATCGAGACGCGAACTATCAAGTTTTTTTTTTTCCTGCAAGGCAAAGCGCCGAAGGAAATTCACGCCATTCTGACAGAAACATTAGTTTGTTTCCTTCCTGGTCGGGCTAAGAACTTATCAGCACCCCTGTATTAATTGCTGATACAAACAACTAAAAGGTCACGAATTTAAATTAACAAATATTTGGAAAATAAAATCCTGCCTTACGTAAAACCCTGAATGCTTTCTTTAGTATAATCAATCGGTTACTTCTGTCTGCTGAAGTAACAGCTTGTTATTGTAAACAATATACGTACGAACAAATACCTAGTGTAATAGCAGTTGGTACATGCAGCAAAAACTGTCCTTAAAGGTATAATTTATTATATTTAGTCGAATAAAACTGTCACATAATTTTAATACAAATAACCTCTGAAAATGCTACAACGTCGTTAAATAACGCAAGATCTAACCGCCCTAAACGTCAAAGTGGAATGTGCGGTGGTACAGAAATATTACCTTCTGTTGCAATGTTCTGCAGTGGGTTAAAAACACACGAACGAGAGATATATTCTGGCAGATATACAGTATGGTTTTTGAGTGCAAAGCAGAAAAGCCAGCGTACTGGCGATCGGCCAGGGGGAATCACTTTCCTCAAAAAACTGCAACACATTCTGCATCTGCCCACAAAAAATCGTTTTTCTTTCACATGGGTCATAAAATATTCTGTTATTAACGTAACGTTACACAGCCCATCTAAAGCAAGTACCAATCCGGTATCGACACTTTAAAACAGCCAAAGATAAAAATTGCTTATGAAACGTAAAATTGGGATAAATGCAATAAAATATGAGTTAGAGGCTTATTCAACTAACGATTGATTTTGAATTTTTGAACCGTGTAGTAGAAGAATGTTCTGACATTCTGGACAGAAGTATCGCGCCCAACTCGAGTGTCCACCTGAATCACATTCGGCCACACTGAATATAAAGGCAGCACATTCTCAGAAACGTTGGGAAATTACTCGAACATGTGGAGTAAGCACCCTCAAAATGACTATCATTTGGAATCTGAATTACATTTCAACAAGTCGTCATAAATTAAATTCTGCTTTACAGCAAGGAAAATTCAATGAAAATACGTAGTTTCACGGCCTCAGATTTATGACTCCGAGAAGAAGGACATTTAAAATTTAAAACTTCTGGTCGGGGCTGTAGAGATGTTTTACGTAGTTGAAAAATATTTTAATAAGGTTTAATGAGTAGTAATGAAAGATCCAGTAATTGTGTTTGCCTAAAGATAATCAAAGAAACGATAATGAGACTTACTGTAATTTGTGTCGTAATTAACGGTACATACTGTTGACTAAATACAGACGTTTAGAAAGATCCTGACGCCTAAACTTTCAGGGCAGAAACATTCGTTGCCCTAAGAAGGCAGGCAGCAGGATCTTCCGAAACGTCGGTACTTATCTACCACAGTACACTACTACACGTACAGAAAGACAGCAACGCCCGTCTATATTAGTTCGAGTTTGGCTGGCTTCCTATAAACGTTTATTCTCTCTTTTAGTGCAGTCCACAAGCACATAAATTTGACGTTCTTGGATAATTCAATTCGCGCAAAAATACACAATTTCTTGTCCGAATTCTTGTCCGAAGCAAAATTCTATAAAACAACGAAAACAAGATACTTATTCAATTTAACTAACAACGATAGCTTCAGAGTCGTCTGTCTCTATTAGAATTTCCGAGTGTTAAAGATGTTACCGCCAGGATAGCTTAAACTCAAGGCAAACACAGAAAATGCCATACATATTTATAGACCCAGTCCGCTGTCAGCTGTGGTGTTTTCTTCGTTTTCAGTTTCTACCCACTTTTTTCAACAGCGCTGTAAAGCCTCGTGTAGCCGTGGTCTTTAATTTGTATTTACATAAAAAAGTCTGTGACTTCCGCACCTACTAATCTACATTTCTGTGGACAACGCTGCTGTAGACTCAGAAAGAGTTGCCCAGTTTATACAGCGTGTGCCGCTTAAAACGGACCCGCTTTCTCGATATCGCCGTGCAAGCGGGCCGGTTTGAAGTGGAACACGCTCCATATTACCACTGCGGTGCTTCTTTTTGTCAATTGACGTTACATATAAGGTTTGCAATTCGACATTCTACAGCTTGTCTTTCTTGAAAGCAGACACACCCCAGTTGGGTAGGTGGTACAGCGATTGGGCTAGGGGCTGGACTACCAAAAAATTCAGAGTTCAATTCACAGAAGACTCAGACTTTTAGGAGACCGAACCAGTTTAATATTTTATAGCACAGTGGTTCCTTTATTTTGCAGCCGTACTACGTAATACTGAAATCCGTACAATTTGTCCAAGATATGTGTTTGCATGTGGGACCGACCGATATAGCGTAGTCGGTACAGCGACTCGCTACTAGCTGGTAAGTCCCGGGGATCGAATACCGGTGGGAGGGGATGGGCGAGAATTTCCGCAATAACTCATATCGTCCCAGGGGCCCACCCAGACCCCTATGCCATGGGCACCGAGTTTCTTTCCCAGGGGCAAAGCAGCTGGCGCGTGGCGTTGACCATCCACCTCCATCTAGTGCCGAAGTTAAAGAAAATGTACAGCTATAATTCTACTCCACGTTTGGGACTCCACGGCCTGTTCTAGGTTAAAATTTACCTTTACCTTATTAACTTTCATCTCTAAGGCACAGTCCTCAAGGCTCTAAGCCATTCAGTAAATTACCCAACGATATGAAATCTGCTTGCCCATTACCGTGGGCACAACAGTCCACCACAAGCCCACACTCTGAGACAGACATCTCCAGTCAATAACATACAATCCCCTATGTAAACTTACGTCTTCAAAGCCATCCTCTTAATTTAGGTTTTACCATGAAAACCTTAAAAATCTTTATCTTCTCTCCCACGCCCGTCATACGCCCCACCCACCGTCCGTCCTCTTTTATTTAACCATTCTAAAAATATCGTGTCACAAATACAAACAATTTCGAAAAATGAGAGGCGTTTTGAAATAACCAACAACAAGCATGTCACGTATTTAATATTTTGTGACAGAGAATGTTTATTGCGTTTTGTTAGCGATCACTTTTTAATGTTGAGCCCTGTAATTATCATTTTCATTTCAGCTGATGCGTTCTCGATTTCCTCGTAGCGTCACCCACGTCCCGACGAGACTGTTATATCTAGAGAACACAACAATTTCATCTCATCACTAATTTAAAACAGTAGCTTTCAACAAGATAAGCAAAGTACTATATCGTAATATTGTAACCCGTTCGCGTAACCACTTTGGTCGTGGGAAAGCTATAAGTATTACATATTCTAAGTGTGTGTCTGTAGCCTTAGATATCCAGCATATGATGAGCATGCGTCATATTATACTTTGGCCAATCCGCCTCTACCAAATTTTTCCGCTTTATCTCACAAACGCCACGATTTTCGGGAAAAAGTTTTTGAACATAAAATACGTGTTTTGTTTTTCACTAACACTTTTGTCTGAATTGTCTGAAACATTTCTGATTCTAACAAGATTTCAGCGAGATACTGTAATAAATGTACACGTGTTCTCAATTTAAATTACCCCTCATCCTTGTCATATTTTAATGTAACTTCAATTTTCTCGACAGAAAACAAAAATGAAGGTAACGTAATTAAAAACACAAGTTTCATTGGATGTTAATGAAACGACATGTTTTGGCCTCCTTGGCCGTCATCAGGTTTCAAAGTTCTGCGAGAATAAATATTGTTGTGTGTGGCGGATGTTGAGATCTCATCATCTGGCCAAAAAATTATATACTTGCTTGCTTACTTACACCATGGTGCAGAGTCCTTCTTGAGAAGCTGACTGGTTTGCAGCTAGTCAAGAAATTCCCCGCATTTTATGGAACCCGAAGGTTCATTACCGCACTCACAAGCGTCCGCCTCCTGTCCCTATCCTGGGCCAGCCCAATCCAGTCCATATACCCACATCCCCCAAAAATTACATATGAGATACAAACTGCGTGTGAGCAGGTACGGCGGTGGGCGTGAGTTGGTGTGTGGTATCCTGGGCGGGGGTCATCTGCCTTGGGCTCTGTCGAAAACTATTCAAATACCAAATATCATAAAAATCCTTAATGGCGGGAGCCGAGTTGTTCCATCAGAACCGACAGACAGACATGACGAAGCTAATGGTCGTTTTCGACATTTTTGCGAATGTGCCTAAAAGCACAAAGTTGACTTTGTTTTTAATTATGCACCACTCCATTAAGCCACATAGCATTAGATATTCTTAAACTTGAAACTAGACATAGACACAGTTTATTTGTCGGCTTCACCGGTCCGTCGATAAGTCTGCAAAGAAACAGTTACTGGTCAGTCTTTAGATTCGTCATCCCCTTTGTGTTTTATGCAAATTAGGAGGGGGTACGTACGTCAAAACACACCTGTCTTTGTATGTGTTGTGCTTTGACGTACCTACCCCCTCCTAAGTTACTGGTCAAGGTCGGATTTAGGATAAACTTGTGGCTCCTAATCTTCAACACTTAAGGGGTCTCGCTCCTGTACTAAATTTCACGTTCAATTGTACTTCATGGTTGTTAAAAGCATAAAATGCCACATGAAACACACATTTCATTACTTTTTATTAAAATAATTTTCATTATTTACAAATGCCTTTCATTTTTTTTTTTTAGCGAAGCAACCTCCCTGGGGACCCTTCTAATGTGACGCCCCAAGCTGTAGCATATCTTGCTTGCACGCAGTTCTGGTCCTGCTGCTCGTACCGAGCCGGTTGGACGCTTCAGTGAAGTGAAATATCGCTTGCCTCTTCCTCGAATCGAAATACTATTACTCAGTCGTGCAGCAATTCGTCTATTTGACTATAACGCCTGAGTTAATCACAGAACAATTCTGCGGGGTTACACGGTTATTCCATAATAATAAACCCTGCGTTGCTTTTTATACGTCTACATTTTTTTGTACTTCGAAATCGCGGGGCAGAGGTCTCGATAAACTTATAGTAACGGGGCTCTTAAAAATTCCGGTGCGAGGTATGTAACTGGGCATTACCCTCTTCACATTAACCCCCTTATCCTTAGCCAGAAGAATCCACTCCCCATCAAATATTTTGAGTAACTACAAACGTCATTAGACAACAGACCAACATCTAAGCTAAGCTATAACTTCTTAATATTATCTTCCCATCTACTTCTATTTCTCCCAACATTTTCCTCTTCATATTTTCGGACTAAAATTCTGTACGGATTCACACTCTTCTCTTAATGCGCTATTCCAACTCTCCTTCATTTTGTCAATCTAATATTTGGACCTAGGAGGGACGAGGTAACGGGGGAATGGAGGAGATTGCATAACGAGGAGCTAAATGATCTGTACTCCCCACCCAATATTGTGCGGGTGATAAAATCGAGAATAATGAGATGGGCTGGGCATGTGGCGCGTATGGGCGAGGAGAGGGGGATGTATAGGGTCTTGGTGGGGAAACCGGAGGGAAGGAGCCCACTGGGGAGACCTAAGCGTAGATGGGTGGATAATATTAGGACGGATCTCTAGGAGGTGGGATGTGGGTATATGGACTGGACTGGGCTGGCCCAGGATAGAGATATGTGGCGGACGCTTGTGAATGCGGTAATGAACCTTCGGGTTCCGTGAAATGCGGGGAATTTCTTGACTAGCTGCAAACCAGTTAGCGGCTCAAGAAGGACTCTGCACCATGGAGTAAGTAAGTAATATTAAATTAAACAGCGAACTCCATAAAATACGAAGCTCGTTACGGTTCCTGAAACGTAACGCCGTGTATTCTGGTATGTAAGTTTAAACTCCGCCGGTCCCAAAGGCCGCGCGGTCTAAGACGTAGGTCTGGGGCCGCTTACCTGCTGGGATTGTGGGTTCGAATCCCACCGGGGGCTTAGATATCTGTCAGTTGTAAGTGGTTTGTGTTGTCAGGGAGAGGTCTCTGCGACGAGCTAATCAGTCATCCAGAGGAATCCTACCGACTGTGGTCCGTCATTGTATATGATCTAGAAACCTCGTGAATGAGGAGACCCTGGCCCACTGCGGGCTGTTGCGCCAAATAAAAAGCTAAATTTGAGGAATAAATCTGCTGCGTCCAGAAGATGCAGCGTATTTCTCAGAGACGTCAGTGTCCGTCGACCAGACAGCACGGTGTCACTGCTCATACGACTGTAATATTAATGCTAATCGTTGTAAGAAACTAAAAAAAAAAATTGTCCTCATTATGCCCCCGAAAGATTTAAAATCAATACCGAAACATACCGGGAATGAAGGTTTCTGAACGCACATGTTCACGTGCCATGCATGACGTGAAGAAATGCACTGCGGTGGCGTGAAGGGAGTTCTGGCAGCAGTGGAGTGTTGCTGTTGTAACAGACTTCAGCAGCTGCGTGCTGGCACACAGCGTCATTTCAAGAAAGTTAAACGTTGAACAAGTACTTCGTAATTGTTGATCCAACACATACGAATGCGTACAAGCAATTAGCGGCCGTCCAGGTCGGTTGACACCAACACACACAGCGCTTAACTGCTTTTTAACGCGTGTTAACAGAAGTACCAACGCATATTGTCTGCCTTTTAACCTATATTGCCATAGATCCTATCAACAGTTTTTCATATAACGAAACGCATGCTGACATCATTAATAAATTCTCATACCTGAAGTTCTCCAATAAATTATCAGCCCCATAATAAATTTACATGAAAACTTTTTACTTGAGCCCAACACACGACTCTAACTTCCTGTCCTCACCACCGATAATATCAACGTAGAAGGATTGCAAATTTACGAGGTGAAAATCTAATAAGGCAATTTCACAAAATATTGTGCTGCATTATCTTCCGAAAATATGTCACGTTATAAAAGAAATTTTAGTAAAATGTTATCTACTAAGCATAATTTATATCTGTCTGTCTGTCTGTCGGCGGTTAAGTGGTGAGAGACGTAAAATGTCGCATTATATCTAATATATAATGGCCTGCGACGAATGGCTCACTAAAATGGAGGGACTGAGGAAAACCAGACAACATATTGGGCAGAATAACCCAAGCCTTAATTCGAAAAGGTCACCTCTCGATTATAGATCAGACGAGTTGTCTCTTTAGCCTATAACCCACTCACAAGGGATGTGGTACAGCAGAAAAGATTAGAATGATTTTACAGCACACAAACCCAGTTTTATGGATAGTCACTTTAAATTTGTATGTTTCATTTCGTTTTAACATTTCTCCGTACATGATTCCTTTAGGTTCAGAATCGGAAACAGTCTACTGTTGAAAAATCAAGTACGCTGTGACGTGCAAATTTGTAAATATTTACCGACTTTTCGAAGAATTGTTTTGTCTTCATCTTCATCTTCAGAATCAAGCAGTCCTCAGAGGATTTGAGTCTGCAGGAAAACCGATCTTCAAACCTTAAACCTCATGGAATTCAGAGTCAAAAGTCGGGGTACTTCCAATAGTACAAACTGTGTCTGCTGAACGGGCAGCAAGCGGCAGATCTGTTCTTGCTGTGTCACATGTTCCGGTTGATGCATGTGAAAAATAAAGATCATATTAACGAGGAGCAGGAGGATATTACAGTGTTATTCGTGAAGTGATGTCATGTCATGAGAGCGTAAAAGAAGCATGTTTCAACTAAATATCTCATCATAAAACACAACGCGGTGACAACAATGAAGTAAAGATACATTGTGTTTTGAACTGTGAGTAGCAACACGACATATCCAGGTGTATTGCAGCGAGAAAATTATTATACATTACTAAGTGCGGCACAATTCTTATAAGCCAAATATCCATTGAATTAATAATTCATCCGCCTTACATTCAACGACCGCAACCCGACATATCTCACTGCATGAGAAAAACAAATCCAATCCACTAAAAAAAACACTCCATTTGTATCCACATTTACTTTTAACATTCTTCCTCAATTTACGCCTCGAATTTCCAAAATATCGCTTTCCATTAAAATAAATACGAAAGTATCCGTTCTGTGCCTCTTCTATGCGTATTTCATGTACAACCCATCCCATTTGCCTTCCTTCTTGAAGGTTACTAGAACACGATGCAGAGTGTGTTACATAAGTGTTGTGAAACAGCAAACAGTTAACGTAAAAGGAATCGTAAAAGTTATTTCAAAATTACGACATTTGTAATATAATAATATATTTATATGTGTAAATAAATACAGTCTACAAACCCAATAATAAGTCATTCTCGACGAAGAGAGCAAGGTTACATCCACGTCTGTCTTTTAGTATAGTATACAATGCTCTGATATAAGCACAGCTAATGGAACAGAAACTCAATCCCTTACACACAGTTTCAGCCTAGGGGGTTCTTAGCATCACCGTCACAAAGATACACAACCCATACACTGATGCATATACTCTGTACATAGCGTGCTATCTTTGTGTGTTAGTTCAGTATCGTGCACACTGATAGTCTCACCACGAAGAGAATAATACGCCAGATCTGTGACATTTCTGTTCTCCAGGGAGGATCAATACGTAGAGAGTAGCAGTCTGGCCTGCATACTGGGCTGACGGCTAGTCATCACGCCTGTGCTTCATTTTAGCGGGGGAGGCAATTACAAGAGGCTCTTCGTTCTGCTTTAGGCCAAGGCTTCTTTCATTACAAAAGAAATGCATTATTTAACAAAACATTACCCAGTGCGATTCATTCCGGAAAAAGTTCAGAATGTCAGCTACTGCTTGAGTGACGCAATAAGCAGCGCCGAAACGTCCGCTGCCTGTAATGTGGAGTGTTATTATGAAATAGGAAGAATGACAAAACAAGGGGAGGATTTATATAACCGCATCCCTATAGACACATATCAGAAGTTCACAAATCCTCAGCAGTATATATAGCCATCACCTGAGAACCCGAATGAGTGCAATGACAAGGCTAAGGGACGTACATCCAGAAATTCGTGGTTTGATTCTCTTCGCCTCAGTATCCAGCCTGCTCCTCACCCGTCTCCTAAATGTACAGTACCTAAACATATCGCTCATGTAATCTCGCCTTATGCTTCTCGTACAATACAGCTAACCATTTCTCTCATTTAACCACTCATTATGCTTCTCGTACATTATCACTAAGCATACCTGTCATGTAACTGTTGCTTATGCTTCACGTACAGTGTGGCTAAACCACGTATTTCCACGCACACAAGTGACATATTAACAACAAACACAGCGCTCGCAGAGAAGTAGATAATTCGTATGTTCAAAGCGTAATACAAGATTATGAACAGGCTATACTATAAGCGTTTGCAGAGAGGGGGTACAACTTAAAAATTTCGGAGAAGATGTCCGAAGAGTCGTGATTTGATTCCCGGTAGAGTCGAAAAGATGTTTCTTTTCCTCACAACATCGAGACCGACTACGATGCGCAACTAGCTTTGTTTTCAGTAGGTCCTGCAGGATTTTACCTGGGGTAAGGCGATCAGGGCTCAGAGCTGGCTAATCCCACACTATGTCGGATTGAAGAATGACTGAGGCTATAAGTCTTCCTTCATATCCCTTCATGCCTTGCGAAGGAAAGAATTTGCTCTACTTTTACAAGGTAAAGTGCATTCGTTGTACAGCAACAGCAACGCAAATTTGCGCGAAACGCAAAATATTTGATCCTGATATTACCGTGTAAAGAATATGTCTCTGTATATTCTTAACCTAATTATTCAGTTTAATAAAAAAATTCGGCTGCTTACTTGTGTCGCTATTTTACGGCAACCCATTCGCTTGATTATGCAGAGAACACTCACATCCAGAGAAGCTGGTGTGTTGGTGCATAATGAGAGGCTGTTTTGTGCCAACAGTCAATTAATAACTCCTACGTGAGGTTATTGTGTAACACTAAACAAGAGAACATTATACTTCGCAGACTTGCCAAAAGCCACTAACAGCAGAGCACAAATTTAATATCCACTACTCAGGTGACATCTGTGTACGTGAGGCAGTAGGAGAGTTGGTGATTAGGCCACAAATGTTTACGCTAAAACATTCGTCATATTTTCACATTAATGCGGTAATTTTAAAAACCGCGCTGGAACTGTTTTCCTGTAGTCCACATTCCGGATATTATGCTCTTTTCGAAAGCTGGAAAAACACTGGATAAATTAGAGACAGTCGGGAAGTATGTTTACAAACAAGTATTCGCATTTTGGATTTTTTTATGTCCAAGTCTAAGACCAGTTCCCATTTAACTGTACTGATAGCCAAATGCTTTTCCACAGCGTCCCCGCCATATAAGATTTAATAAATATCGCGCAACAAGCTTTCATATTCCCTGCCGATACTTTCCGTGTTCTGTGTTACCGTCCAATGTGTCATAGCTGCTAAAATAACGCGATCGTCTTTAAAGCTGTGGCCGACAAGAGTTTGGCTTCATTTGCTCCATAAAAAGTTGACGAATTTCCCCGATATAATCACAGCAAATTCAAATTCTTTAGACATAAATTTAAAAGTCACATGAACTTAACTTGTCTGATCTCCGTATGTACTACCGATTGCCTTCAACTTTGTCCGTAAGGTCAGACTCATTCTGAAGCTCACAACAATACGGGTATTGTATTCTTCAGTGTGTGGCTTTATTAGGTGAAGAATAAAGGACCAACTTGATGTCACTTGCTATTTTATTTCACTTCTTATGTTTTCAACATGTTTCGGATATTAATATATCCATCATCAGGAGCTTGTGACTGTGTTGTTGAATTACTACATAGGTAGTTTTGTACACGGTTCGTTGTGTGTTGGAGGTTTGGTGCGGATGGGTTTGAGTAGCGTCCGTGTTGCGGGCGTTAGCCTGCAACACGGACGTGAAGGAATTTTTACTCGAGAAGAATGGTACATTCAGGACCGGATTGAACTCTGTGCGTAGAGATCATCAATAGAACTCCCTTCGTGTATTCTGGCCGAAGTTTACAGTTTGGCTCCTGTGTGTTGTCGCGCACGTTGATGTTCTGCAGTGCAGTAATAATGAACGTA
>Ga0136643_10009520_pt1 | contig 14300 bp, 5 predicted proteins | sample TergutLab28metaG_FD_96883 | JGI IMG/M metagenome (GOLD analysis project Ga0136643, IMG submission 96883) | Labiotermes labralis P1 segment gut microbial communities from Petit-Saut dam, French Guiana - Lab288 P1 (version 3) (version 3) | ecosystem: Host-associated > Arthropoda: Insects >... | reverse complement strand
GTGTGTGCAGGGGGGGGATTGTTGCGGTTGACCCCTTCATTTTTCAGTGGAGTTGTGGTGGTAGCGCTAAAATTCCTAAAACCGGCGCCGGGGCCCGTAGATGCGCGGTCAACTTCAGGGGGGGGGGGGGGAGACCTCTCATTCAATTTTTATGACCGAGAAAACTTTATTTACTGAACAGCGCTCTTGTTTCTTTAGTCTACCACCGACGCTATACGGCCCCATCATAGCAATTGACAGCGTCTTCAAAGAAAACACGTCCCTCCCTTGTAACAACAACAGGCGGCAACGGTAAATCAATTGAGAATTTTAACTGACAGATGGCAAAACACTGTATAATAACTGTGTTATTTTTTATTGCAGTCAAATGAATGTCTTTTTTTAAACAACAATGGTGGTCTCCAGACTGCTACTGTTTATTGATATAAGGCTATAGGTTCTGGTAAATGCCCCTAAAAAACGTATCTCTTTTGTGAGCGGATGATATGGGAGAAAACCGCGTTCTAATGTGGAGTCAGGTCCTTCAATTGCTGCCTCTGTCACCGCACCCACACATCCAGTGAACAAACAGTCCAGTCGCCGCCCACAAAGGAAGAATTCGATCAGTATGTCCATGTAGGACGCGAAGCATGTGAGTGATAATCCCACCGAGAAAAGATAACTTTCATAGTTGAGTGATTTACCAGATATTACGTTCGTCCACAGACCTCAATCCGTTTCGGTGTGAGGGTGAAGGTACTCAAAGCTTTTGTCAGTGCAGACTATCAGGAATGAATTATTACCCCCAACGGTCCCGTGGACTGCGTCCACATTATTGGACTTAATGAGGTACAGCTCTAAATGTCGCCGTCTCATATACTGTATTTAAGGAAAGTTATTGGTTTACCGCAGGTTTTCTCAACCCACATTTGGATTTATGTCATGTAGGTAGGTTTCACCCTTGTTGTAGGCTACGAAGGCCCTTAGGGTGAGTAGAGGACCTCGGCACTACCTGGGTTGGGGGTTCAGCCCCACGCCCCGGCTGCCTCTACCCCCGGCAAAGACCCGGTACCCATTGTAAAGGAGGCTGGGTGGGCCCCAGGGCAGGTCTGGACGGGCGGAAAATCTCGTCCCCACCGGGATTCGATCCCGAACCGTCCAGCCCGTAGTCAGTCATACCGACTGAGCTACCCGGCCCATTTATGCCATGTACAAAATGTAAATAAGTACTGTTCTTAGTAATGCTGAGTTTAGTTTATGCAGACGATCGGAAGGAACCTGTTGCAAGTTTGTTGGCTACAAAAAGAATCAGTAAGGCTGATTTATTCAAAATTAAAATCGTTGGCGCAAAATTTGTTATTTCTTTATGAATTCAAGTATTAATGCACTCTTGACATCCTTATTAACTTTATGCTTTTTCTGTTCGAAGATGCGGCAATATTTAGACGAAGTGGAAACCGTGTTTTTCCGACCAGTAAAGACTTTGATACGTAGAAGCCCTTCTGTTTGTCTACAACAGGTCACCTAAACCGTTCGTGGTTACGGGAAACTTCGACAAAATTTGACCCGCAGGCGGGCAACGTGCAATTTAGTACACAGCATGAAGGAAGAATAAGGATGCATATAATTATGTGTATAATCTTACCTGTGTATTTTTCTGTACGTCATGCACAATATAAAACGTACTGATAAAAAGTACAAAAAGGTGCAATTCACAACCTAGGAGATGGTGTTCCTACTTCTAGCACATTAAAAAAAAAAAGAATTAGTAATGGGATGTATGTCTCCATAAGTAAAAAGCTTATAAGTTTTCAAAACTGCTTCACATTATGTCTTGGGTTTGCCAGGAAAGCGGTTAAATGACATTTTCTCGTTTCACGCTTCTGCGCGGTCAACACAATGTTGTGTCGCGTGCGACACGTTGCCTGCGAGCTACGGATTGAGCGGAATTAATCTTTAATATAGCTACTGGCGTACATAGATGTGTATGTCATAGTGCTTTAATTTCATCGTTGAGGTAGTGTCGCTTGCCTGTGCAAAGTTAAAATGTTTCATTTGTTATCATCTTTTACTGTACTCGCAGGAAATTATGAAAACGAAGTGGCTAGAGTAGGTGTTGAAAGCGAGAACTGTATTTACTGACACCTGTCTTCTTTTAAGATTAACAAGCTTCCTTCACTTTGGGCAAGAAGTTCGTGGGACGATAATTTTGAAACAAACACTCTTGCGTAGGTTTATTGTCAGTAACCATAATTTCATCTTTCAAAATCGGCTTACATACAATGCATACTTTGAACGTTTCTGTGTGCGATGCCAGTTAAGATGTCAGCATTGCCTGCCATCATCCTCTGTGTAGGCAGTAAGATGGGGAGACCAGACAATCTGATTGCTCATCGCGTCACGTATGTAAAATTATGCTAATATAAAATAGTGCGGTGTTTATTAAAATTCAGAAACTGCTGTTGCAGAACATAGGGTCTCAACTTTTATATGATTAGCCTATATACACAGGGTGGTCCTGACACACAAATAACAAACCATACGATAAGGTGTCCCATTGAAAAACAAAACCCGTTGTAATAAATTTTCTTTCAAACATTCATTTCGGCTGTACGCCCTGTTCCTTTCCTACACAATTTTCTTCTCCCATCCCATTCCCCTCATTTGTTTCTCTCGCCCTCGTTTTCTACTCCCCTTGTTGTCTTTCCACTTCGTTTTCCCTCATTCTCTTTTCTTCTTATACGACGTTTCTCTTCCGTCCTCCTCATCTTCCTAATTTCTCGCCATCCGTTTTTCTTCGTTTCACCACTTTCTCTTCTTCCACCTGTCGTTCGGCACAAGGAGAAATAAAACGGAAAAAGGGAAATAAGGGAGGAGTGAAGAAAAGGAGAGGTGGGAAGTGACGAGGTGAGAAACCAGGGGCATATAACCGAAATAAATGCAGTTAAAGAAGCTTTATTATGATTTTTGGCATTGTTGCAGTGGGGAATGCCATCATATAATTTGTTTCATGCTTTTCAGGAAATTCTATATACTTTAAGCATGCCAGTTGCAAAGCACAACATTGTCTGTTTAAAGGACAGTAGAGCACAAGCATGTGCATCGCCTGTTTCACCATGCAAGATCTGTGCCTGGATTCGTAAAAGCCTAAGAATAGACGGCTATTTGTTGCTGCACAGATTTAGCCGATTGTATTTGCAATGAGGACGTAGTATGTTTTCTGATAGGTAGTAAGTGGGCACATTATTTAGAAACATTTCTTGCTTAAAAGGGAATGTGGAAAACAGACTGTAAATTCTTATGACCCCACTCTACTGCATGTAATGTACATGTTTTATAGAGAAACGCAGTCAACAGGATAACAGCCGTTAAAATGAGAAACTCGGCCGTTGGAAAAAGCAAATTTCCCTCATGCGTAGAGGAAACAAAAGACAAATTTCTAAACAAACTTGAAAATCCAACCTCCATAGTTGAATTTTGATGCTTGGCATCCCGTTGTTCTTTCTGTAGACCTGTTAATAAATACCAATTTTACATATTCAACAAACTTTTATTATTATTATTATGAATTAGTCATTTATCGCATTATAAGTACTATTTATCTACGTCCCTAGACTTTGTTGAGCGTCTGTTTGTTGATGATCTGTAACTGGACAGCATACTATATAAGTTCACTTACCGCACATTTTTTGATTCAGTGTCACTGGTACAACCTCTAATTCATCAGATGAAGGGCGCAATATTCATTTCAGTTTCGTGTCAAGCGGCGTTCCACTTCCACAACATACATCCTCCCGTGACTATTTAATTAGATTTATCCTCTTCATAAATATTGTTTACATTTCTTCTTCTTATGCTTTGAATCATGAGCATACAAAACTTGCGATGGATAATTGAGTACTCATTTCCTTCGCAGCATAAAAATTCGCGTCTACACAGAGTTTACCCCGAACAACAAAATGGTTAGGACTGCTTCTGACATGGATGTTTGTTTGCATTTGAACAACAAAAAGTATCACGATACTTATGAATACATGTAGTATGTTCCTAGTTATAAACATTTTACCATGTAATTTAATTAACACATGCATTTTAGCTTTTTATCTGCACATCTGTAATAAATTAGCCTTAACTACTTTTGTCCTTTGTTAACCACCTTCCTGAGGATGGTCATTGTGGGCCGAAACATATAGGAGGAGTGTCATATATTTGCAAGCTATTATCGTCCTATTTTTTGAAGTTGTTGGAATAAATACAATGTGTATAATGACTGTTTCGATGTCTTTTAAACCCGTTGTATTATTTAAAATTAGACGAACAGGCGGAAACTGTATATTAGTAGAACTGGAACTGAGTCGAAATTAGCACATACTTTAGATAAGGAAGGACATAGGTAGACCCACACATGCTTATTTCGTTTTTAAAGGAACAAAAATGCAATCTTCCGAAAAGAACTTCCCGGTTTGTAAAGCCTGTAACGTTTTAAATAAAGGAAACACATGTAAATGTATATATATGCATATATGTCCGCATATTACACACGTACTGTGATAAGTTCACTTTTTTCTGACATTTCATAGCGTAGCAGTGATGGAAGTTAGGACTGAAATGGACCGTCACAGAAAAAATATATATATCTGCTTTTCAATTTTTTCGTATAGTGTAGGGCTGATATTTTTTTTTCGTGATGGATCAGTTGCCTTAAAATAACGAAATTTTTTTTTTGGTCTGGACTGCAGCATCTGACATTTGTATTTTCACGACGATGAGTGTGAAGAACACTGACTTCTGGTAAGTGATGCCGTACAGTCTGGTATAAATTTACATACCTTTCGGAGGAATGTGCTGCGTCCACCTTCACGAATAGAGTGAGCTCATACGCCTGAAACATCTGTAAATTTCTAACCTACACGGTGTCACACCCTAGAATACACTTTTTTTTTTCACAAATACTTGGCTGTGTGTAGAGAATCAGCGTTACTAACTTATGGACAGTACCAGGAAACTTATTGTCTTGTTGTGTGGCTGTGTTACTAAGGTTCCCTTTACCGAGGTTGTTAGGTGAACTACCGCCTTTATGGCGTTCACTTGTTACGCCTGTCGCGTGTATTGTCGCTTAACCCAGTCATTAGATTCACGTCATCATTATTTCTCACTTTGAGGACGTCGCCTCTTGTTCGAACAACGCGCAGTTTCTGAGGCCATCATTACGCGATGTATCACAATCAAAGTGGCGTTTTCTAGTTGTTGTAGCAAGTAGCACATGTGTTCCCGCTGCTTGCCTGTTCGGTGTGCGCACAGATGAGGGTGTTCTGCTTGCTGACACGTAAATCTTATTGTTTAATAAGTACATAACCGGATGTGGGTTTCGGAATTTGCGAAGGAAGAAACTTCAAACATCACACGCGAAAATATGCGGGAACAAATAACCCCTGTGAATGTATGAGAATGTATAAACCGTGTTGGTAAAGCAGAAGAGTACCTGTTGAAATTGCAGTGGGATATTGTTCAACTCACTCTTAAATTGGACAAGTAAATAAATAAACAGGCATGAATTTGTTGAACATATTTAATTTCGCCTACTTTGGGATTCACGCAATGCGTGTTTATTGCAGTACAGTTTTAATGGAGAGCACTGGGTTGTCACGGAAAACATATTTCACTCCGCCTTGTTTACGAGTGTTATATTTAATTTTCTCTCTCACCAAACTACACACGCATTAAACTACTTACAACATTGTTCTTTCTTTCTTTTTTTTTAACAAAATGCATAGAAACACATTCCGTTGGTAACGTAACTAACGGCGACTGTGCTGGTATGTTTTGATTTGAAGACTGACCTCGTGGTACGCCTTTGTGTACTGAACACCGTGTGTTTTATACTGTATTTCAAGTTAAATGAAGATATACGCGTCAGTAGGGTTGACAGACATTGAAATATGAATTGTGGGCTCTGACAACCTTAGCACTTTCCCGTTCTTGTCTCTAAATTTATAGTTATAGTTGGTAACATTTCTTGACTTAGAATTATGACTGGGAGTCTAGACACAGCGTCTAGTGTTCGCGTCCAGGACTGTCTCGTGTTCGATAACTTATGTGGAGTCTTCTTACACGACTGTATGGTTTTTTTTAAGTGTTGACCTAGGAGTGTGTGTTATTCAACACAAAGTGTATTTTCAGTTCTTTTCACTTCAGTGGGTACAGAGCGGTACAGATTATGCAGTGACTGGAAAGAATTAAAAAACGATGTTGATAGGCACAGAAAAAGTTTACTGGCACAAGTGAAAAGATGATTTAAGAAAAATAATTTACGAGTAGTACAATAAGAGCAATATTTGTTTGGGTTTTTTATATTTGTTATTTATTTATTCTTAGATGTAGAAAAGAACGTCTTCAGAATGAGGTTACTGTTTCGTGCGAGAGGTTAATTCTTCGAGCCATAATACTTATTCTTATGGGCTACGAACGACAACTGTGATTGTTTAAAATATCCGCATATTTTGCAGTATGATTGAGCTACTCGTGCTTATGATGAGGAGGATTAGTCACTGACGTATAATTAGATGTAAATTGTAATAAAACACAGCAAGAACACAAAATAGAGATGTTGAACACAGAGGTTAATGGTGTTTGCAAAATGAGCGTTTTGGAAGTTATGAACTTTTCGAGTCAGCACGGGGTAAAATATTAAGTCAAAGAAAATGGTTTCGATGCCTATTTTACTTGTAGCCGATCACTTTTAGTATAGTTGTTTATTAGGATTGCTGGTGTCAGTTACGGACGGTTCAGGGCATGCGTTGTAAGTTAATCTGTCAGCGTATATTCGGGACCGTTGATGATAGGTAGGAAAGGAGAGATTTAAATGAGAAAGCGTTAGGAGCTGATAACGGACGTTAGCAATCCAGTAAGGAAGTCAGTCGCGTTCGAGAGGTGGTGTAGCTGAGAGTACAAGTGACTGTCTTATGTTGATAAAATAAGATTTAGTTGTTTAACTTGATACAGCACGACTTTTTATTCATTTTATCTACAATAAATTGAGTAAATAAAACAAGTAAAAAAATAAATAATTAAAATTATATGTGATTCGGTGAACCACACCCGTTTCCCGAAACAGGATCACCTACAAGACTGAGCACGTCGGGACAACATAGTTACGAAGTTTGATGGTGTAGATGCTGTATTTGGAGTGCGTAATGTAACTTGAGAGCATACATAGCCACCGAGGACTTGGGTGATAACTGGAAGTGAGACTGAAGAGGAGTAATTGCAAGTCAAAAGACACAGCTATGGAATGAAGCATGGTTTCTTCAAGAGTGACTGCCACGTATGAAGGAGGGGAGTAGATCGACGGTTCAAACGTCGTGTAAATGACGAAAGATTGTAGATCGCAGAACAAAGATTACTGCATGCTGCTTAATTTTGCAATGAGATGAAAACGGCCGAAACAGAAGTGTGTGCGAGGTCGAACTTAAGCCGTTTCAACTTCTGCAGAAGTCTGCTCCGCACTGCGTTCCTTTTACTTTGTAATTCTAAATAAAGAACAGTAAAGCATAAAATCGTGTACACCGATTTTGTTCAAAGGACTATACAACAGTTCTATGTTTTCTGTGTAATAATGGTGGGGAGGACCGCAGAGCATGTATCCGTGGGGCGTGACGTTATAAGAGAATAACCATGACGTCAGCACTGGATGAAACGTGCAAGGGCTGCTAAAGGCAACACCACGGGTCAGCACACAGGGAAATATGTTACCATTTCGTTACGCCTTTCTATACGGAGGGGGGAAATATCTAAATCAAGGAGGGAAAGAAAGAATTTTTGTTGTTAAAACATGAGTTGCGCAAATGTCCTGTTGATGAAAAGGAATGTACCACTTTTGTTCAGTACTGGATCGGCGCTCTTTGCAAAATATGTTCCCATGTTGGATTATCATCTCAGATACATTAGGCCTACATTGTTCATTTTTTAATTCATAGCCCCCATTAACGCCTGTGTATTAACGTATGAAAATTACTTTTATAATTTTAACGTATTTAATATTCGACTTACAAAATTAATTGTAATTTATCAAGTCAATCTTGAAGAATTACGGAATTTTAAGGGTGTACCAAAGATTTTACGACATGTCTGGAGCGATAAAGATAATGGTTTTGGTATGTCACAGCCTTAGAAAATTCATCAGTAATTAAACATAATCAGTATTAACAAGTAATATTGCATAGGTCATATTGACAAGCTGGGTGATCAATGTCAGACTAGTTCAATCTGTAGCCGTGGGTTCGAATCCCTTTCGGAGAATTGGTAGATTTATTTGGGTTTCGTGTGTCACCGTTTGATTTAGGTTTCTATGACCGTGCATCGTGAGCAAATTGTGAATTGAGATAGAAAACCAACAAGATGCAACAGTTAGATGTTTATTATCAATGCTTTCTCAACACACGTCTTGTTCTCCTGAAGATGGGCATAATGATGCCCGAAACATGTTGAGAAAGTATTGATAATAAACATCTAACTGTTGCATCTTGTTGGTTTTCTATCTCACTTCACCGTTTGATTTCTTTCAGACGGTTGATCCCACAACCATTGATGAATTCAGAAGACAAAGAAAAAGAAAAAAGAAAAAGACAACGATAATTGTATGTTCATTTCCACATTAATAGTCTGGTCTTTTAATGAAAAGAGGTAATTCGTTCGTTATTTAGTATTTAATTCGTCTCAAGGTCACTGGTCACTTTATGGGTCAGTCGTAAGAGTTCTAAATGAAGGTTGTAAGACCTCCGACTCAAACGTCCATTTCCTGACAACTTGACGGAAACACCAAAATTTTTATATGCTGGGACGTCATGGATAACATTTTTTCCTCTTCGTTATTATGTTTTATTGACTAATTCTTGGACTGTTCTACAATTCATTGCCACTGCATTAGGTGTGTGGCGTTACACGGTAGTATTCTTGTGATTGTGTGATTTTAAAGAATGCTGAAGAAAGTGGCTTTGACTTATTTTCAAGTACTTAACGTACATTTCTGGGAGAGACAAAATAAATTCACCAAAACCCAGTCAGAAGAAACGCTGTCCGAGTATAATGCAAACGGGAAATAATTGGATTCGAAGGGGAAATGGTAATCACAGAACGTCGTCCTTCGGATCAAAGTCTTTGGAACTGATCCCGGAAGTACTGTTATGTTTTTACTTACGTTACGCCCCTTTTGTCAAGTGGTGTGTAAAACTGTGCACACAGCTGCATTATTCCACTACATGACACGTGTAGAAACAGCTGAACTAGTGCAGACAAGACATAAGTGAATCAAACTGAGAAGCAAATAAAATGTATTGCTGTTACGAATTAGAGAACATAATCACAAAAAAAAAGTAACTCCTCGATTGCGACCCTCTCCCGAAAAACGCGCATAATAGGTTCTCTGTCGATAGCTTTCCCATAAACGTCAAGCTTGGCATATAAAAATAACAAACGTAGATTACACCTATTGCTTGTCATCAGTCATCATACATCAACGCCCCTGACACTTCCCGTATGCCGCCATTTGCATTATCTGCATGCAACTAACATTGCCGCTCATAGGAAGAACTAGCAGAAACTCACCTCCTGCACACTGCCTAATATAATGGTCTATTAGCCGCGCCTTTTTCATAACCATTTCCTAAGTTTAACAAGTCATATATCTGAAATATGTAACAGTGTGCATCAAAGTACCATGGTCCAAGATAATACTGCCATTTCTTCTGTTTTTCTGTTTACATTTTTCCATTATTCCCAGCAAATATTCAAACGGTTTAAAGTGTTATTTTCTCAGTAACGTAAAAATGATATCTATTTGCAACTCGTACTCGCTTAGGTTACGATCATACTGCATATATATACAGTGATACCTCGGCTAACGAGTGACCCTGCTAACGAATTTTTCGGCTAAAGAAGATTTTTTTTAGCTTTTTTTCGGACTCGGCTAACAAATGTTTTAGTGGATGCGCGCTCTAACATAAAGCAGCAAACATGAACGGTCGGGCCATTCCGGGAGCGAATCTTTTCCGTCTGTATGTGTTTCGGCTAACGAAGATTTCAGCTAACGAATGTGATTCCGGAACGAATTATCTTCGTTAGCCGAGGTATCACTCTATATGCTTCAGCGTCATTCATTTTAAAAGAGTTCACGAATTTGCGTAGAATTTAATATTGCCAGTATATCACCGAACATTGTTGCACTTTTGTAGGCCTGCTGCCGCTGCCGCCGCCGCCGCTGCCGCCGCCGCCGCTGCTGCCGCCGCTGCCGCCGCCGCCGCTGCTGCCGCTGCCGCCGCCGCTGCTGCTGCTGCCGCTGCCGCTGCCGCCGCCGCCGCCGCCGCCGCCACCGCTGCTGCCGCTGCCGCCGCCACCGCCGCCGCCGCCGCCGCTGCTGCTGCTGCTGCTGTAAACCTCACTCATAAACAACATTTTTTCATGAATATTTCCCACTTAGTACTTACTAGAAGAGGATTGGATCCTACACTAGACCACGAGCCAGTTTTCATTATATTATGAATTTGCAACCTCTAAATATAACATCAGCGACACACTACACTGGAAAAGCCAATTTTATGGACCATGCCCGTAACTCGTCACGCCATGTGTAATAAAAAGTTTTATCAGTGAAATGTGTCGATCCTTCACACGTTCACCTAAACTGCGCACACGTGTACGTTTATGCTCCTGAATCACAATAAAATTTTATAATTATTCTCATTGTAAGTGAGTTTGATATGACAGCTGCTCAGTGCCGCAACATGTATGCACAGGATTAGGCAGTCTGATATACGTCCGTGCAGTGTGCGACATAACGGAGATGAAATATCTTTATTGCCTCGATAATGGAATTGTCTGTGCCTATCACTTCAGTCCCCACCTCCATGCTGCAGTTCGCAGATGCTGTGTACTGTTACGGAGATTCCCACCCCACTGTGGCGGTGGTTTTTATCTGCCCGTTATTTGTTTTCACTTATCCGCGTGCATGACTGCACATACTCGTCGTTTCAGGCTCAGAGAAATGCAGTAATAACAACCCACCCCTTCAGTTAATCGTGTTATATTTCATCAAAATATAATCGAACAGGAATATCGCTGTATTCTAAAGGTTATATATATATATATATATATATATATATATATATATATATATATATTCCTTCCAATCTAAACCTAAATGCTACAGGAGTGTGTTTGTATGGTAGGGAAATGTAATTAGAAGCCTGAAGTAAAGTAATCCTGTTTTACGTAGCTGTCGATTATGGTTAAACGGCGACTCGTAGATTTCAGTAGTATAAAAATATATATGTAAGTGACGTTTCGTTGAAAGTCAGTGTTATGATTTTTATGTTCCTCATAACTTGCGTGCTTTTACAATCAATATGTCAACTAACAAATGCACTTGATACTTGTCATTAACTGTATTTTATTCATTACTTTTGTTGGTTGATATATTCAGTGTTACGATGTCTGCATGTTAGGTCCTTTCTCATATGGTATCTTATTTTGCTCTAACTCTCTCAAGACCAGTGGTTACTTTATGTACCACTAGGTTTAACACTCAGAAATTCTACATTCCGCCCATAAATTGCATTTGTGTGTTTGGTATGGTCTCAGAATAAGGTTGATTTCCGACGGGTAATGTTGACACGAAATTCTTACGCCTGTTGTATATGTACAGGTATTTCTATTTGAAAAAATCTGTGGAAGTTGTGGAAGCACCGTTAGAAGTCGTACTGTCCACTCTGAATTATTGTCAAAGACGTAAGAAAGTCAGAACAGGTGTCATTCCTGACTTGCTGCCAAATTAAGTGTATTTCGAAGAATTATTCGGTAATTTCCTGTGGCCTGAAACTTATCGACTACACAAAAATCATGGATTTCTTAAACAGCATTTTAATAGTAATGTCTTTATCAAGACGCAAGAGACGTAGAATGCGACTACATACAGCACTGTCAGGGCTGCAACTGTGGCTTCCAAACTCTTTTCGCGGAGCACCATAAATGTTGTGGTGTTCTTTATGGAACACCATGAAAATTGGATTCTTATATGCCATCGTTCGGAAATGCGGACATTGTTTCTGGAGGAAAGTACGGGTATGTCATATGTTACTGTGGAGCAGACCGAAAGGATGACTTTTGTGTAAGAATTTTCGAGAAGATAGAGAGTCGAGAAGGCTCTGTCCATTTGCTTTATTTTACTGCGACCTCGGAAAATGACAGTCATTATTCGATTTATGGAGGAACACCTCGCTCCATCTCCAGGAATACGGCCCACAACACGTGCTAAGACACGTGTAGAGAACTGACGAGAGTTTATCATCATACGTGCTATACCTTGAGAAGCCTGTCATGGAACTGACAGCTGATTACTGATTTCCGACAAGTATAAAATAATGTACTTCATATATAAAGCAACATATTCATAAGCTATATCGCTTTAAATAAAATAAGAAGAATTTGTTTCCGTTAATTTTGATCGTGTTTTTAACATAAGCCCATGTAATAACACTTACAAATTAAGTCTAGCTAAAAAGTTTAGCCTTTTTCGACCACAACCCAGGATTTCTTATTGTAGTGGCTCTTCTGTCAGTACTGGAGCAGGCACCGAGTTCACGTATTTGTTCTGAGGAGTGTTTCGGGAGTCACATATTGGCCGAGGTAGTAACAGTGTAGGAAGAACCCCTCCCACCCCCAAGCACTGTGTTCTGTATGTACGAAGCAAATTCTTTTGTTAAAGTAGTCGCTTGTTGGAAATTTTATCGCACGGAATGAACGCTTTGGGAGGAATTTATAATGTCTATTTCTTTAATTTTCAGTATTCACTGGCTTTTTTCCCCTCACTACTTCCCTCCCCACGTAGTCCATTACATTCGGATTGCAATACGTGATTCTCCGGGGACAGAGTTTTAGCAAAACTTTATTCTGTCTTGGGTTTTGGGGATTTACAGCTCAGCTATTTTCCATTCTAATCTTCCTTGTTCCCTATACGTACTGTTGCTGCTGCAGTAACCCTTCTCGATGTGCCAACTTTTAAAATCAGGCAAAATGCTCTGCAGAGTGGTTGGTATAATATATACTGCATGAAGTTGGCTGAGGCCATAAATATCTTTCCGAAGCAACGCAGCAGAAAACATTTCGAAGCCTTCGTAAAGCTTCGGGATTGAATATTATCACCGATGTAGGGAAGGCGCTTTTCCTATGCTCCTATTTTATGATGTGCTGTCCATCATCCGTAATCAGCGTTAAAACACGGATGTTACATCACAGCGATAAGAACCTGTGCAGAAGGTGGGAGGGGTTAGTTAACATGTTCGTAACGATTCTGACTTTATCTAGACCAACGAAATTAATGCACAGCTAAATATTTGAGAACAGGACTTTTGTGTGTAAATCTGGCGTAGCATTTCGCGTAACGAATGGTACGTATATTAGTCTACGCCTGTTCAGTTGCAACTCATAACAACTACTTTTTATATGTACAGGGCGTTTCATAATGTACTCCGGGATTACAAAAAATTATTATAGGAAACCCGTAGGACACTTATTTACGAAACCTGTACAGATAGAAGGAACAACTCAAAAATTTTTTCCCAGTAAGTTTTTTTCATCGTATTTCACATTTCTGCCGCTAGGCGATGCGAGTGTATGTAGTGAGCAAATGGCCGCTCCGGGGGTGAAGTCGTTTTGTGTGTTGGAATATCACACGATTAAGCCTGTGGTTACTGTGCAACGTGCATTTCGTGCAAAGTATTTGTCCCAACATTGCCACGCGACCTTGCTGTCCTAAAGGCACGGATCATTACAGCAGTGAAGAATATCGATGCAACCATGTTGACGCGTGTGTGGTAAGAACGTGAGTATCGTGTCGATGTGTGCCGTGTCACCCGTGGTGCACACATCGAACATCCCTAGTTGTAAAAAAAAAAACTTTTTCAGTTTTCCTGTGGCCGTGAACAATTCCATTAAGGTAGATCCTTTGGTTTTCTTGTTATAAATGTTTGTATTCACGGAGAACATTATGAAACGCCCTGTATAGTTGTGTTTGACAGATTAGTATTTCTTCTTCTTTCTTCGTATTATTATTATTATTATACGATATGTATGTCTCCTGTCACAGACATTTCTTCCTGGTACTTCTCTTGAACCAGCGGTGATCCCCACCGCTCAGGCTTCAAGCTTCACATTGCAGTGCTTTCCGTATTATGTGTGATGTTCCAAGTATAGCTGTCTTTTGTAGTGAATCTATCGAGTGTTTTCCTTGTATAGTTTCCAAATTTTTCTTTAAGCTTCTCGTTACTATT
>Ga0136643_10009516_pt1 | contig 14301 bp, 7 predicted proteins | sample TergutLab28metaG_FD_96883 | JGI IMG/M metagenome (GOLD analysis project Ga0136643, IMG submission 96883) | Labiotermes labralis P1 segment gut microbial communities from Petit-Saut dam, French Guiana - Lab288 P1 (version 3) (version 3) | ecosystem: Host-associated > Arthropoda: Insects >... | reverse complement strand
GTTGACGTACCGCACCGCTAACCTCTAAAGTTGCATTTTATATATTTATTCAACAAATATAGGTACTGAATATTTTAAACATGGTATATACTCTCCGTTTTTTTTCTCTTCAAAATGCAGTTTATTTCATAATTCTAACGTATTTGGTTCCTGTATTATTCACATTTTATATACAGGATGTGCTAAAATTTAAAAAAAATAATTCAGGCGCCAAAAGGTTACAATCAACATGCAACGTTCTACACAAAAACCAGGTATCAGAACCTATTCCAGTGCTGAATGGAGTAAAACAAGGTTGTGTTCTCTCACCCCTGTTGTTTAATGTCACTCTAGACTATGTAATGTCCACATTAAGCACAAATTGTGTAGGAGATTATGTGGCAAACTCACAGACTTGGACTACGCTGACGACATGTACCTGTTCGCCTACTCTACATGAGCAATGCAAATAATGCCCGAGAGATAAGAAAATGAAGCAGCCAAAGCGGGCTTCAAAATTAACGTAAATAAGTTAAAGGAGAAGGGCAGAAGGGCATTGCCGTGAACAATAAAGAGACTCTCTGCGTATACAGTGAAACTGTTGGAAGAGTGACACAACTTGCATATCTGGGGAGCATTATCGATAACACAGTTGGTACGGAGGCTGGTATCACGGCCCGCATAAGAAAGGCCCAGATGGCATTCAGCGCACTAAACAAGATCTGGCACTCAACTGCACATTCAACGGAAACCAAACTTCGCATCTTCAATACAAACGTGAAAGCAGTTCCTACTGTACGGCTGTGAGATCGGGAGAAATTCAAAATGTGTAGCAGCCAAGCTGTAAGTCTTTATTAACCTTTTGGCGCCGGAATTATTTTTTTTTAATTTTAGCACATCCTGTATATAAAATATTAATAATACAGGAACCAAACACGTTAGAATTATGAAACAAACTGCATTTTGAAGAGAAAAAAAGGAGAGTATATACCATGTTTAAAATGTTCACTACCTGTATTTGTTGAATAAATATATAAAATGCAACTTTAGATGTTAGCGGTGCGATACGACCACTATAGTTGACATTAGGCGTCTAAAGGTTAATAAATGCCTCAGGAAAATATTGACAATTTCCTGGCCGGACCAGATAAAGAATGAAGAGTTGTGGAATGATGGTATGTATTCAGTAATGTGGGCATCAGCTCAGTTTGTATTCCGATATTTCAAACTCGCTGTACTGATTTAACTATCTGTGGCTTCTCTTAGTCAGGGGAAATGGGGGGAGGGATGGAACACTAAAGTAAACCATCGAAAAGTCCTTAAACATTCTGTGACGAATTTCGATTCCTGAATACACTAGCTACTAACTATCTCTATGCAGCAGATTTTTTAATGGTTCATTAACGATTGAAGAAACCTTTTATGTTTTATGGAGTCCGGTGGTTCATTGTCCTTTTCACGCTCTCCCATCCTATTCCTTTAGGATCATGTGTAATATTACCCAATCATCAGCGTCCAGCTCTTCTAAGTGGTTTCTTTCCTATGGCTTTCCCTCTCACAAGCTCTTGAAGCTACAAACGTGAAAGGTAAAGCAATCCCATTACCGGCCCGGACACGCCCAGAGGATTCCAGGAAGTTGAGGCTCCCAGATTTCTAGACAATCGGCACATGAAGGTGGTAAGGTTGTCAGCCGTACGTACCGGCCGCCTTTACCCCCTAGGAAATATTCCTGGTACTCATTTCTGTTAGTGGTTGAGTCAACAAGACAACAAGTACGTTAGATAAACAAGCAAACAAATACGTGTAAATATTTGTGGAGTTTTGTTGGGAAACCAGTAACATTTGGGAACGGAACATATTTTGCGGAGAATATGTCTGGCTTCATCATCAGGTAATGCTGCATACAGAGGTCTCGACGTGTTTGACGTGCTTCGAATTGACGTTGCTGGGCACCCTGTACAACATCGTCATGTTTAGTCGATAGGAGGGTGCTCAATCTTGTATAGTTCTCGTCTTACTAAAGTTTAATGTGTATGGAACTAGACACTTCGTTGTCGATTAATACGGTTAAACCAAATGGAATTTTTCAACAAGACATTAAGCGCTGTATAGCGGAAGCAACTGGTATCGTCTTCCCAGAGTACAACAAACAAGATGCAAAGTTTCTCAATTTATTTATTTCTGTAAGACGCTCTACATGTTTCACACGGGTTTTCCGTCCATCAACAGGAGCTCAAAACTGCACATACAGCGTCAGGTATTTGTCAGACCGTTACAGATACCTGCAGCTAGCCTGGACGGGATACTGCAGTTCCATCCTGTCCAGGCTAGCTGCAGGTAGCAGTAACGGTCTGACAAATACCTGACGCTGTATGTGCAGTTTTGAGCTCCTGTTGATGGACGGAAAACCCGTCTGAAACATGTAAAGCGTCTTACAGAAATAAATATATTGAGAAACTTCGCATCTTGATAGTTGTAACCTGAGAATATGTTATCGTCTTGTTTATTCATAATTGACAATGCAGCCCCATGGCCTTCTGGAATTTTATTTAGGGGCTTAATTGACTACCAATTATTGCAGACGATCACAAATAACTGGACAGCTGGGACCTTTCCTTTTAATACCCCACCATGATATGGGTTCAGGTTAGACATCAGGCTAGTCTCTCTCTGTCATGCGTGTTTCATTCCCTCAGTAGGAGAACGGCTTAATTTAGACGTCAGGCTATTCTGTCCCTATACCCTAGGGCTGAAATGCCACTACCGGGCGAGTACCGTAGCCGGCTTAGTTGGGTTGTGACAGGCAAGTCCTACAGCTGCATGTAAGTGTCGATTAAGTCTTTAATTGTATCCTGTTACTGCTGCAGCTGCATTCGTCGTCGTCTGTGCTAATCGCAGGTCCGCCTACTGCGATAGATTGAAATTATCTCATGTCCTGTCATTCATATTATCAGGCTTATGTGTAGATGTTTCTAAACCCGGTAGCCGTGTTACTCTTACTGTTATTGTTGCTGTTACTGTTACTGGTTGCATTTAATTGCAACCGTCTGTCATGCATCGCTCGGAGTTATAACAGGTCTCTTGTGCCCCTACGTATGTATACTTGCTGCCGCATTTCCTGTGTTTCACCTTCCATCAGAAATACTCAGTCTAGCGCTCACGTACAGATTATTTTTCTAATAAAGATTTTGTATTAATATACTTGGTTTATTAACCTTTTGGTGCCGGAATTATTTTTTTTTTAATTTTAGCATATCCTGTATATAAAATGTGAATAATACAGGAACCAAATACGTTAGAATTATGAAACAAACTGCATTTTGAAGAGAAAAAAAAACGGAGAGTATATACCATGTTTAAATTATTCACTACCTATATTTGTTGAATAAATATATAAAATGCAACTTTAGAGGTTAGCGGTGCGGTACGACCACTATAGTTGACATTAGGCGTCAAAAGGTTAAGTTAACTCCATTAGAGTGTAAAATTCTAGAATAAAATCAACCCATCAGCAGTGTTTGTAACTTACGTTATTGGAGAGTTGCTTAAGGAATCCTTAATCATGTCTACAGTTGCGGGCATTTTATCACAGCAAGCTTTATAATTGGCCTTCATGATCGTTAGCAGCTTACGGAAGACTGAGAACCTTATCGCCATCTTGTGCCTATTGTAATGAAATCTGGGAGCATTAGCCTTCTGTAACCCTTAGGGCTTGGGCAGGCATGTACAGGGATTGCTTTATCTTTATTACTTATTTTGAGTGTGGGGTTGTAGCCTTAGGTATCCAGCATGCAATGTGCATGTTCTATGTTTTTATCTATGGTCTGCCCGGCTCTGAAATATTTTTCCACATTATCTCACAAAGGGCACGATTTAGAAAGAAAATTATTGGACGTAAAAAGTTTGTTTTGATTAACTGCACAACTTTTTTTCTGAAACATTTCTCATTCTAAGAATACCTGAGCGAGATATGACCAAAAATTTATATTATTCTTAATGTAAAGTGCCCGTTATTCTTGCCAGATTTTAATAAAAAATATAGTTTTTCTACAGATTTTCTAAAAGCATTCGAATATCAAATTTCGTTAAAAATCAGTTCATTTGGGGCCGAGTTGTTCAGTGCGGACGGACGGACTGACATACACTACGAAGCTAATAGTCGTCTTTCGAAATTTTGCGAACTCATCAATAACTGTTTTTGTTAGCGTTTTCCCTCCTTTTCGGTCATCATTAGGTGCGACAGATTATTGTAACTGTAAACCTCGGTTATTCGATAAACTGTCATTGTTACCGAGTGCAACGCCGACATTTCATTCTGTTAGTTACTAATGTAAATGTTGCATTCTCTTTATTTTCCTTAAACTATTTATGTTTTTGTATGGTTCCGGTAGCTCAGTCGGTATAGCAACTGAACTACGGGCTGGACAGTCCGGAATCGAATCCCTGTGGGGACGAGTTTTTCCGTCTGTCCAGACCGACCCTGGGGCCCACCCAGCCGCCTGTAAAATGGGTACCGGGTCCTTGCCAGGGGTAAAGTGCGGCCGGGGCGTCCTGCTGACCATTCACTCCCTTCCAGTGCCGCTGTCATGGAAGAGTAGAGCTATACTTCTACCCACCCTCTGGGCCGCACCGGGCCTGTAACGGGATCACTTTACCTTTACCTTTTATTTAGGTTTTGATGTGACGTTTCAATGATTGCCATGAATTTATCAGTGATCCCTGGCTTGCTGTTGGCAGCGAAATTTCCAATCAGCAGATCTAAAGAAGGTCTGTCACATTCGAAAAAAGATAATGAAACTGTCACTCGTAAACAACTCAAATTGTCAATCAGATGCGTAGGTTATATATTTCAGATTAATTAACTAATCCATCATCAGGCCTTCAATACAAAACAAGCAACAAGGAACTACATTGAAATTCTTCCTCGATTGAGTCATAACACATTGGGACGTATCCTGTTAAGTTCTTTCATGGACTACATCAAATAGCGTCACCAATTTTGAGCACTGTGCGCATTCTATTTTTTGTACGCACATTGCGCGCAATTTATTGTACATTGTTACTATTATTATATTTATTGTTAGCCCTGCAACTGGGATACGCGGTGGCGCAGTTGGTTGAGGCACTGCGCTACAAACGGAACGTCGCAGGTTCGATTCCCGATGGCGTCATTGGAATTTTTCATTGACATAATCCTTCCAGCCGCACTACGGCCCTGGGGTTGACTCAACCTCTAACAGAAATGAGTACCAGGAATATTTCCTGGTGGGTAAAGGCGACCGGTGCGTAGGGCTGACAAACTTAACGATTTCATGTGCCGATTGTCTTTAAATCGGAGAACCTCAACCTCCTGGAAGCCTAAGGGCCTCTCCAGGCCTGTACAGAGTTTGCTTTTTTTATATTGCAACTGTTATTCGAACCTTGGGCTCAGAAATAATATGCAGAAGCGCTGATCATGTGCAGGAGGGTGGAGAAAATTAGCGGGGGCGTACGTTACGAGTGTGTTCTGTTGGAAACTCGTTGTTGCCGGATGTAATCCCCGGGACTGCGTGGTATTTTTGCGTGCCTTTGGCGCCGTACATGCGAGTAAACGGATCTCGGATGACTGGGATCCACTATTCAAAACGCTGTCAGATTGCACAGACTGCCTTCGACATCGAAAGCCGCAAAGCCATAGACACATCCTGTCAGCACTTTTACATTTCCTGCATTCACATACAAGGCTAATGCCTGTTACTTTGCCATTGTACATGTTTTGTGTCACGGCTGGTAGTATTTACAAATAGGAGCGAAATACGGCAGCAGTGGACGCTATGCTTCAGTGAGAAACTCATTGCTCACATCTCCCGACAGGTGCCTCTAGTTATCACTGCTTCTTAGTTTTATTCCGTGAAATTTCACTACTTTATTCCATGAAGCAGATTTCTTATTGACAAGCCAATAGTTCCTCACCTAGTGAAGAAATACAACGCACTTTACGCGAACAGAGAGTTCATTACCCTATTCGCAACAGCCCGCCACTTGTCACTTTCACACACCACATTAGTATAGTCCACGCTCTTCCGTCATATTTCTTTAAGATCCATTTTAATATTATCCTTACATCTACGTCAAGGTATTCCAGCTGTTAACTTTCCTTCAGGTTTTCGTACCAGAACCCTGAATGTAGTTACGAGGGAGGGTCAAATGAAAATCTTAAAAAAGTGCGATAAAAATTCGAACAGCAGCTCGATTGTCTTGTAGGCTTTAAATATTAAACTCATGGTTTGAAGAGTGGCCGACAGTTGGCAGTACGACACTACAAAGAAAAATGAATTCATTGTGTACCTTTTGTTTTCAGTAAATTACGAGGTAAAACATATTTAAGGTTTTCAAGTGACACACCCTCGTATATTCTCTCCCACACATTCTACGTACGCCGACAGTCTCTCTGTTAGGCACCCTAATCTCGAAGACCCTTCCCTTAACCATAAACCAACAGCCAAATTAGAGTTCTGTTTACATGAATTTGTATAATTTTGGATACCAAATGGGAAGGCAAAGATTCTGGACTGATTTTTAGTGGAATTTCTGACGAAGTTCTTTATGTCTGTGCAAATGCATCTCCCCTTCCACTATGTTGCGATTTACTCAGGATAAGTACAGCGTGATTCAAAAGGATGGACTCAATTTTGTATGTCTATATTTCCTGAACTGTACATAGTGTGTGAATGATCTATATAACATTTGAAAGAGGAGGTCCTATATTTTCAAATGCCACTGCTAGAGTGCCTATCACACGGCCGTGCAGCAGCGTCAGTTGAGAGCAACATGGCTACTATGCAGCACAAGATATTTGCGTTCGTGAGTTCATTAAAACTGAGTCGCCGACTGCTGTGCAGCGTGCGTTTCGTCTTCGTTTCAACATTCAATATCCAACGAGGGAGAGCATTTGTCGTTGGAATCACCAATTTGAGCAAATAGGCTGTCTGTATAAAGACAAAAGCTCCGGCCGACCACGTGTATCAGAGGAGGACGTGAGACGAATTCAAGAGAGTTTTGAGCGTAGCCCACACAAGTCAACCCGTAGAGCGAGCAGAGAATTTGGAATACCGCAACCAACTGTCTGGCGTGTGTTGAGGCGCCGTTTACTGTTGAAGCCATACCGCCTACAACTTGTACAGCCTCTTTGAGTCCATCTTTTTGAATCACCCTGTATTTTGTGAACTTTATCGTAATAAGAATCCGTCGAATATTCCACATGATTTTGCTGGCCCTAAATAAATTTAACTGACTGGCATACTTTTTTTACGGCTGCTAGACGTGCTACTCGGTTAGACTGCCGACTGTGACTTGTGACTGGATGGAAATATCAGCAGCTCAGTGACTAAATAAAAAATGTGGCTTGTAGTGTATCGAATTTTTCTGACACTTTTGAGGTATTTATTTAAAAATTATAGAAAAAGTTACTGCAAATGTTGGGAGAAAATTATTTATTAACTACAACAACAAACGACCAGTCAACAGACCAATATTGTGTTTATTGGTCGTTTGTTTTTTTAAATTATTTCTGGGGCACGACGGGGCGAATTTCATTAAATAAATATTTATTAGTTACACCAGACTGTACAGAGAGCTGCAGCTCCTTTATACCGGGCTTTTGGCTGTTAAGTCTATAAACAATGTTTTTTATATCCTCCACTTCAATATACTACTTGTATTACCAATGTTAAAAACATCCATCAAAGCCTCATCAAGCGAATGTAGTTTCAAAGAAAAAAGAATTGTAGGCATGTGAAATCGAATATCGTGATAATAGGATCAAGCAGTGGCTTTTATCTGCATTTAAGTTCGTGAAGCATTCTGTGTACTGAACATCAATAAACTGTTAAGCGAGACGAAAGCCTGTGGCTTAGATTCCTTTTCCACTGTATGTGTAAATTGTATCGAATATGTAGCCTAGAGACGGACCGCGGTAGCACAGTGGTTAAGATGCTGTGCTACAAGTCGGAAGGTCGCTGGTTCGATCCCAGCTGCTGTCATTGGGATTTTTCATTGATATAAAATCGTTCCGATCGCACTATGGCCCTGGGGTCGACTCAGCCTCTAACAGAAATGAGTATCAGGAGTATTTCCTGGGGGTAAAAGCGGCCGGTGCGTAAGGCTGACAACTTTCCATCGTCCTATGCCTTTGTCACGAAATCTGGGAACCTTAACTTCCTGGAACCTTCTGGGTCTGCCCAGGCCTCTATTGGGACTGCTTTATCTTATATGTAGCCTAAAATTCTGTCTACATTCTTATAATAAAACCAACTAGATGCATCAAATTTATTTTTGGAATAGAACTCTACATGTTTCAGGCAGGTTTTCTGTCCATCATCAGGAGTCTATTAAAGTATCACAGCAATAGCTATATGTCATACAGGCTTCGCTGACTCAGGATCCCGCTAGCAAGGAAACCTGTATGGCATATACCTATTGCTGTGTGTACAGTGCTGGACTACTGATGATGGACAGAGAGACTGTCCGAAACATGTAGAGTTCTATTGCAAAAAAAAAATAAATTTGAGGAATTGGTGCATCTCGTTGTTTTTATAATAACAATATATCACAATACACGGTCCTCTGAATGTCAAGTTCTGTCTACACAAAATCCAAAGTTTTGACATAATGACTTTTGCGCAGAACTGTTTCTAGTCAAATCACGAAGCGTTTACATTTTGAGCTTGGTCCGTAGCCTAGTTTATAACCCAGTCGTGCTTCTATTGCCATCTTACACACCTTCAAAAACTTCTTCCAGAAAAAAAAAACTGTAATTAACTTCCGAACAAAAACTTCATCTCGTCCTTTCCTAGAAAGTTTCTTCTGTCAGCCTTATGTAATCTCGGTTTCTTTGTTCTCCACTTGCTATTCACTGTCATTTCTTTCTTTTGAGTAAGTTTTTACACAACGGGGCTCTAGTAAACCTCGACTCACAGAGTCCTCCCGCAGTATTTTGTGAATGGAGACGTCTATGCATCTACTAAACCCTTCACTATTAAAGTCTTTGAAAGTTCCACTTAAGCTGAAGTGTCAGTTCTTTTGTTTGCGAGTATAGCGAGGCGTCTGTCTGCGGCAGTTTTATTGACCTCCTTGGCTACTGTTACTGCTACTCTCCTGGCATCATCAGCTACCTAATAATCCATCACACACTTTCTTAAACTATGTTCATTTTATTGTATTTTATTTTACCATGACGTTAGCCTCACAGCGTAAACAATCTATCCATTATAATCACTTAATTTCGATACAGGCAAAGTGTTATTAAAAGAGAAAAAAAGTTAGTTTAATTGTGGAAAATTAATGGATGTCTGTCGCCAAAATTTCGGAAAACATGTAAAATTTTCAGTTTTTTTACGCTTTTATAAAATTTCCTGCTCACAATAAGGGAAATTTTCTTCCAAGTCTTCATTCAGACTGATAAAAGAAGTCTGTTAGGAATTTTTCCATCATTACTGGATCAAGACACTTCATGTGGATTACCCACAACACGAATTGCGACAGTAAAGTAACTAATATGTTCACTTTTGTGGCAGTGGACACAGATGTTGGCAGGCTTTTTCTCTCCGAAAGCATCATTATAGAACGTATAGTGTATTTCCCCTTGCAGCAAATGGTTTCTTATTTTAGATGGTGCCACAAGTAGGATAAATGTATAGGCATACGACAGTCATAAAATGAGCACTTGAACCACTTTTGATCTCACGACTTATGCATTCTTAACAGTAGGGATTATCGAGTGGAAATAATTGCGTTCACTGCTGTTAATCACGATATTACTTCTTCATAGCAAAATGTAACACCAACTGTTTAACCATCTTCAGGCTCGTAGTATTGCCTACGAATGTTATTTATTTATTTAATTTATTATTATTATTATTATTTTACCACTATATGAATGAGATGGGCTGGGCATGTGGCGCGTATGGGTGAGGAGAGGGGTGTATAGGGTGTTTGTGGGGAAACAAGAGGGATAGAGACCACTGGGGAGACCTAGGCTTTGATGGGTGGATAATATTAGGATGGATCTCCAGAAGGTGGGATGTGGGTATATGGACTGGATTGGGCTGGCCCAGGATAGAGAGAGGTGGGGACGCTTTTGAGTGCGGTAATGAACCTTAGGGTTCCGTGAAATGCGGGGAATTTCTTGACTAGCTGCAAACCAGTTAGCTTCTCAAGAAGGACTCTGCACCATGGGGTAATTATAATATACATTATATATTACCATATTATAAGAAAGAGTTTAAAGGAAGCATTGATAAATTCTAAAACTAAATTAATATATTTTAATATTTTACGCCAATTTGACCCTTACGGTATTGTGACTTCATAAATGTATGTAAAATCAAGTGCGTATGTACTATTAAGTGGGTATGAAGTCAATAACACAACTAATGTTTAGTTAGATGTTATATTCTAGGTCAAAAAGACTACATGTTTCGACCGGTAGTGGCCATCATGAGGTCTTTGTCGTTCGAAACTTCATGGTTTATAAGTTTTAGGATCTTGTGACCGTGCATCGTGAACACAAGGTGAAGAGAGAGAACCAACAAGATGCGACTAATTCGATGTTTGTTATCAAACTTTCTATCTCAACATGTTTCGGGCATCATTATGCCCATCATCAGGGGAACAAGACCGTGTACTGCTGCATGCGGTGTTCTGCCTGGGCGTGTAGGCTGTGGTTGGCTGTGGTCTGTTACTGTTCGACACAGTAACTTTCACACGGTACACACAGCTCACGACGCAGCTCCACAAGACCACAACCAACCACAGCCTACACACCCAGGCAGAACACCGCATTCAGCAGGACACGGTCTTGTTCTCCTGATGACGGGCATAATGATGTCCGAAACATGTTGAGATAGAAAGTTTGATAATAAACATCGAATTAGTCGCATCTTATTGGTTCTCTCTCTCTTCACCTTAATAGTTTATATTACACAACGGGGATTGTACAATTCAAAGTATATAGATAACTTACGACTTTACACTTATCTTTTGAAGACTGGCTGTATAAAGAAGCGCTGCTTCGATGTGGGAGGATTCTCCTGAAGATATTCTGTTGAGGCCTACAGATAGAGAGGAACTGAGGTGACGTTAATAGCAATTGGTCGTGATATGCTTAGATAGATTGTTTGGGATGTCTTTCGATGTTATATAGAAGGGATGTGACTTGCACCAGAGGGGGGAAATATGAAATAGCGCGCTTTAATGTTCTTAAGTAAAAGCAAAGGGTGCGTCAAATTGATTGATGAAGTTTTAATGTTAGCGGCTTCTGGTGAGGAGCGTCAAGGCCAAGGTATTCTGGTACAGGAAGTCCAGAATGTCAGGTCGTGCGGGCGACTAGATTGTGCTTGGTTGCGCCTAATAATTATTGGTTCTCAGTACTGAAATTTTGTCATTTTACCCAGCTGGCGCATAGAATTCTGAGGTGGCTGCTAACTCTATGGAAAATTTGTGTACGACGTGATCCCGTGCAGTCTGGTAACCAAGGACTACTCAAAAATGAGGTATGAGTTCACTCGGAAATTGTATTCGCTTTTCGTACCAACCAAATTCACAATATCAGGTACATGTAAATGGTGAATACGTGTTTCCGTAAAAATGTATCATCCTCGGGGAGTACTAACTAACTAACCAACTAACTAACTAACTGACTAACTCCATGGAGCAGGGTCCTTCTTTAGAAGCCAACAGGCTCTCAGCTAGTCAAGAAATTCCCCGCATTTTATGGAACTCAAAGTTTATTACAGCATTTAAAGGAGCCAGCCATCCGTCCGTATTCTGAGCCACATCAATCCTGTCCATGCCTATATCACACTTCTTGAAGAACCATTTTAATATTATCTTCCTATCTATGCCTGTCTCTTCCAAGTGACCTGCGTCTTTACCCTTCACGCTTCCTCACCAAAACCCTGTGTGTAACACTCTCCTTCTCCATGCGTGCTACGTGCCTCGCCCATATCATTGCAGGGAGTGCGGTTTACCAATATTAAATGCAACAACAAATACTGAAATAATATTTACGAATTTTTACAACCTGTAGTAGACTATGATCTGCAGTTGCTGTCAGTTGTCAATAGACGTATACACAACTAACATCAACTGCAGATCATATCCTACTACATGTTGTGATATTTTTTAATATTATTCCAGCAAATGTTGCTGGTTTCAAAATTGGCACACTGTACTCTCCGAGAATGGTATATGTTTACCGTAACATGTCGGAGTAGTGTCTTTACTATTTACTTATTAATGGTATCATCTATTTGTTTATAATTAATTACATAGAGTACTAAAATATGTGAGATAAAAACATCATGAAGTTCGTCACCCCCGTTGTGTTCTATGAAATAACTAGTGTACAGTGTGTGTACTGGTCTAACTCAACTATATTTATTGGTAGAATATAAAGTATTTTCTACATAACGTACAACTACATGTTTCGGCGTTTGATAATGGTCATCTTCAAGTTGTACATGAAATAACCTACCCCCATATAAACAGCCCATGTATGTTTTGTATAACTGCTTAATAATTATTTCATGTACAACCTGAAGATGGCCATTGTCAAGCGCCGAAACATGTAGTTGTACCTTATGTAAAAAATACTTTATATTCTACCAATAAATATAGTTGTGTTAGACGAGTACACACACACTACATTAGTTAGATGAAAACATTTTACCTTGATTTTTCGGATTTTGTAGAGAACGCCTGTTGATGATCGTATCCGATCGAAATATCTGGCTTTGGAAGGAAAGAAAGTGTGTCAGACAGAGTAGTTTGCATCTATGTGACTTACTACATATTTGTATCTGATATTGTATATTTTATTGGTATATAATAAACGAAAACTTGTACGTTGATCCTATATGCACGGAATGTACAACTTCAAAATTACTCCGACATGATACCGGCTGTACAGCAAGTCGTTAAACTGCAGAATACCTTATTCCTGACTTGAAAAGGTATTTTTAAATTGATACCAGTCCTAATCTTAGTAATTAACCAACTTAATGCACAAAATCTTGTTTTATAATAAGTTTATTATATTCCTCTACATGTTTCGAGCACTATTGTGCTCATCATCAGGAGTTCAAAATTATGTTATACAGCATCTGGTATCATCGCACCTGTAGGTGGTCGTCCCGTGCAAAGACTGGGAGAGGACCAGAGATACCAGATGCTGCATAATACAATTTTGACCTCCTGATGATGAGCACAATAGTGCTCGAAACATGTAGAGGAATATAATAAACTTATTATGAAACAAGATTTTGTGCATTAAGTTGGTTAATTACTAAGATTATGCTGAGATGCACGGTCGACAAAACATCAAAAGCTGTTACAAGTCCTGTGAATGTCTGGAATATCATTTGAGAGAACGCTGGGTTCATTTCACATACGGCGTCAGAATGTAATCAGAGAGAAAGTAAATTGCGTACACAATATAAGGAAATGCAGTTTGTACGATCCGGAAGGAAATGAAAGGAAAGAGACGGATAGTGGTGGTGATGGTGGTGATGGTGGTGGTGATGGTGGTGATGGTGGTGGTGATGGTGGTGGTGGTATACACAGGGGTGGATTCTACATCTATAATACACGAATGTTTCTGAACTTCTGAGTTTGTAAATAAAACCAAGGGATTTGTGTGTTTTTTGCGTTTCCCTTTAAGAAGTAGAAGAGGAAAACTTTTCCGAGATATTATGTCTGAACTATATTCCACGACCAGTCAGGCAGTCAGCGTTACTCAAGTAACGTCCACTGATAGCAGAACGTTGTGCAGTGCCTTCCTACTGCAGTTACTTCAAACGTCTAAGGTTTTACTTTAACCACTGAAAACTGTAATTTAACTATTTAGGTCTTTACTTTAACCACTGAGAGCTTCAGCTTACTAGTTTAAAGCTTCACTGTAGCAGTCTGAACCTTTGCTGCGTTATTCAAAGCTTTTCTGTAACCATTTACAGCTTTACCCTAAAATTCTGAAGCTTTATGCTAGACATTTAAAGCTTTATCTTAAAATACTTAAAATTTTGATCGAACTATTTAAAGCTTTCTTTTAAACTTTTAAATGAGCACTTTAATATTTTAAGTTTTACTCCACATATTTAAAAGATACGTTAATCGCTTAAACGTCACTGATGAGTATATGTGCCACCTGGTGTGACATTAAAGTATATGTGCCACCTGGTGTGCATTAAAGTATATGTGCCACCTGGTGTGACATTAAAGTATATGTGCCACCTGGTGTGACATTAAAGTATATGTGCCACCTGGTGTGCATTAAAGTATATGTGC
>Ga0136643_10009514_pt1 | contig 14302 bp, 13 predicted proteins | sample TergutLab28metaG_FD_96883 | JGI IMG/M metagenome (GOLD analysis project Ga0136643, IMG submission 96883) | Labiotermes labralis P1 segment gut microbial communities from Petit-Saut dam, French Guiana - Lab288 P1 (version 3) (version 3) | ecosystem: Host-associated > Arthropoda: Insects >... | reverse complement strand
TGGATTGTGTTGCCAGCCTTTACAACCGTATGCTTGATTGCGATAGTCTTTTCCTCAAAGTCGATAGCATTCCATTTTAGCCCTAAAATTTCGCTCCTTCGCAAGCCGTAGAATAATGCAAGCCTAATCGGAATTTCCAAAAGGTCATTCTTGGCACAATCCAAGAGTTGCTCTATTTGCCGCTCGTTGTAGTGCTTTGCGCCTTTGAATTTAATTTCCCTTGGTTTTTCAATCCGTTCCACAGGATTAAAGGCAATGATGTTTTGCCTCACGGCACTTTCGAGACATTTAGAGATATTCGCCAGATGCTTTCTGACCGTATTAGGCGATAATTCTTTGAGCTTATCATTCACATATCGCTGGACAACCGCAGGGGTCACATCCGTAATTTTGAGCTTTTTCTTCTCAAAATAGGGCAATATATGAATCCTAAACGTCATTTTGTAAGAATCGTATGTAGTCGAAGCTATTGAATGACGCATAGTTTCTAGCCATTCAACAAGATATAAGGCAAAATCGGTGTTTTTTGTAACATCAACACCATTTTCACCATACTCCGACAAAATCTCCTGCAACCTAGCATTGGCTTTCCTCTTGTTGTTGCCTTTGATCGGCACTCCTGTGTCAACCCATTTCAGCTTGCGATTTCCGCTCTCGTCATAGGCGTTTAACACAGCATAGTAATTCTTTCTGTTACTTTTTACTTGTATGCTTCCAGTCATAGATAAACACTCCTTTTATAAAGGGCAGTTCATCCATGTAATACCTAGCAAGTTTATTATACCACATGGATGCGCCCCTTGCAACGGAACTTACTTGCTTGTGATTTCACCGTTGAAACCAACCAAGTATCTCTGTGATATATAAATTTTTGGAATACGGTATGACCTTCCAAGCCTCAACGGCTCACCAAATTTACCGTCCCTAATTTCTTTGTAAACTGTCTGTTTCGACACTCCAAAGAAAATAGACAAATCTTCTACAGTTAGCAAATCACCATAGTAGTCCAAGTTCATTGCTTTGGCTTGGGAATTATGGTCTGAGGTAGTATCCATTCTCATTCTCCAACACCCCCACCATACAAATAACTACCAGCAATCACCCCAATCCGATTATGCCCCAAAGCCCTAGACGCAACTGCCATGGCTCTTTTATCGTAGATAACACCTTTTAGGTCTTTACGGCAGTAGTATCTATCGGATGCCGGTATGTCAGCTATAGGTCTTGCGTGTAATTCATAGAGTGATTTACAATAATCGGCTCTATAAGAGTGGATATCGGCACGGCTAGGGATTTTGCTCCAGACTCTTTCGTTGGCAGGTGTGTTTTTGATGCGTTCTATGACTTTTAAGCCTACAGAGGTATTTATAGTGGTATCTAGGGCAACATCGCCTGTAGAACTGTTGGCACGATTACTTGCTGTGGTTTCTGTTGTTTCTTTGGCTGTATTATTTGTTGTATTGTTAGGCAAACTTTTGGAGTTACCTATATCAGGCTCTTTTTGGAACAGTATCGGACAACTCCTCAACCTACCACCCTTACCCTTGATGCCAACAAGCATATACTTTCCTGTTGATTCATCATAGCCAAGGTTTTCAGGCCTTAGATTTTTGATTTCGTGTCTACGAAGCCCAGTAGCTCTACAGAAGTCAACAAATTCCTTGTTATTGGCTTCTAAAAACTTAGCTTTACCTTTGCGGCTACGAGTGATATTAGCTCTGTGCCGAGTTTGTGTAGGGATAAAATCTTTTGTAGAGCATCCATATAGTTTAGCTAATGCGCTTGCTATTGTCTTTTGGGTGTATGGGCTGTAGCCTTGGTTTATGTGATGTTGTAGGTAGGCATTAACATATTGTTTTGCGTCGGCGAGGGTTTTTATTGTTTGGTTACTTTCTAAATTTGTTAAGTGATTAGAGATATTTTTGACTTCAGGATTAGCCATAGATTCTGAACCTGATTCCAATCCATAATTAGCCTTAACCCACTTAACAAAAGCACAGCACTTGGCAAGATAAGTATTGTACGTGCCCCATGAATAGATGCCATCATGGGTTATGCCGACTTGCTTATCATGATGCCTTGATTCACCTATGCGCAGCTTTTGGTTTAATGCTTCTCGCACTTGATATATTAGACTTTTGGTTTTTGGCATGGTGGTTTCTCCTTGTGATTTAAAATTGATTGTGCTTGATGACGCAGCTCAGCTTGTTATAGCTTGTTCGTGTAGCCCATCTTGCTGTAACTAGCTGCGTGAATTTCTTTTGAGTAGTCATCAGTTAAAATCACATCTATATTGATGGCTATTCAGTCAACCCAAACATAACGGATGGTTATGCGGATGTGATCTTAACTGATGACTACTCCTTGGCTTAACTATTACAAACATGAGAAACAAGCCCTTTCGAGCTTTCCATAAGCTATAGCAACTGCAAGTTGAACAAGCTATAGCAATCGTAAAATACAACCGAAGCTACAATGTTCAAAGCTATTGTAAATTTGTAACAGTTAAAGCCAAGCATGAGCTTTTTACATCTGCCCGTGATGAGTGGATTTGTTAGAATTGCTTATATAAATATAAAGCACATTCTAATCGGGCTCCATCAGGCCCATGGTTGATTTGATGTGGTGTAGTAATTGATTAGCGCAAGCATACGTGCTAATCACCACATCCGTTTCATCCTTCTGTTTAGCTATAGCTAAATGCCTATAGCAACAAATAGAGCTGTGTCATTCTTGCCGAATCATTCTTACTAAATCATTCTTTCGGAATCGTCTTTGTTGAAACCATTCTTTGAATATAGATAAGTTCTGATATTCCAAATTAGGTTTTACGGCGAAATATCGCAACAGACTTTTACTAATCATTCTTGCAGAGAAAATCAGGTTGCACAGCGTAATTGTTGTAACATAGCTGCAGTATAAATGCATCGCTATGTTATGCGCTGTTCGGTGATATCTCAAACACAAAAAAGAACCGAATCAAGCAATATATGCTCGTATTCGTCCCTGATGGGTTTTGCCCGAAGGCTATTCGTTATAAATCCCTAGAAAGGGTTTGGTTGCGCCAATTGTAACTTGGGTATCAATCTAGGTACATTCGGCGGTAATTCTCATAATGGTTTTTGTATGCCCATGAAAGTTTATAGGGTTGTCGAACCTAGGGTATCGTTGGTTCGACAGGGCATTTTCTTGATGAAAATAATAAGCATCTTTGGTGAAAGCGATAAAAAAGCCAATGTAAGGACTTGTTGCATACTCGTTCAAACGCTTGTTCATGCTTGTATCCGTTCTTGCGTCCGTTCTACTGGATTTGCCATCTGGTGCGATCATTCTACAACAAAGGGCTGCGATACCATAACAGAGGTTTATGATACCATAAATACGGCACAACAAAAAAGAACCAATTCAAGCACTTATTATGTACTTTCATCCGCTCTCATAGAGATTATGCCACATGGTGGCGATTCATTTATATTCTGTAGAAGTGTAATCTTTAACCCCACAGAAACATTTGGACACACATAAATGTGGTCACTAGCAATTCTAAACTCACAAATGACAAACAAGCCATTTGCGGCAGCTTTTTAATCTGATATTCGAATATAATCTGATATTAGTATACGTATATCTTAACATGGGTAGGGAGTGTTTGTCAAGGTTTTGGGATGGGTTTGGTGAAAATAATTGTAATGGGTTATCGCAGTATAGCAAGGACGGGGTCTCTTCTCAACCGCTCTCATGCACTTTTCTTTTGCATTTTTGATGCGACATCTTCGTTAGAAATCTCCGTCAAGGGTTTTAACCGTTTATTCTGCATCCGGGGGATGCTAGAATAACCGTTGAAACCCGGGGTGGGTGTGGGTGGTGGTTGGGGTGCTGTTAGTGAACCTATGTGTTTTGGGATTGGCGTAGGTTGCAGATGAAAGCAAAGCTTTTTGGGATATGTAGGGCAAGGGGTATCCCTGCCGTGAAAGATACGTCACGGAAATCAATTTTCAAATCCCCAAATTCATGATACAATGCCTGCATGGACAAAATCACAAAGATACAAAGCTACTTTTCGGACATAGAAACCACTAAGGAACACAACGGCTATTTTTGCAGTGTAGGGGAGGTGCTGACAGTCGTGATACTGGGTTCTTTGTGCGGGTTACGTAATGTCAGTCAGATTCATCAGTGGGCTGTAAATGACAGGGTTGCCGAGTTTTTGTCAAAGCATTTTGATATCAAGAACATACCTTGTTACTTTTGGTTGCTGTGCTTACTAAAGATGATAAAACCATCCTCTTTGAATAATTGCCTCATCCGCTGGACACAGTCATTTTTGCCGGACGGCGTAAGAGGTTTAACGCTTTCATTTGATGGCAAAACCGTACGCTCTACAACCAAGATGGATAAATACGAAAAACCACTTCACATTATCTCTGCTCATATTGCCGAGCTTGGAATAACTTTAGCAGGGCACAAGGTAAATGATAAAACCAACGAAATCCCTGCTATGCGTGAACTTATAGAGCTTCTTGATGTTGAGGGCTGCACTATTGTAGCTGATGCTCTGCATTGTCAAAAGGAAACTGCTACTACAATCGTTAAAAACAAAGCGGACTATCTTTTAAGTGTCAAAGGTAATCAACCCACCTTGAAAGAAGATATTGAGAACTATGTTCACAATGATGGTTTGCAAAAAGGCATGGATACAGCCAAAACACTTGAACATAACGGTGGCAGGATAGAGCGCAGGACAGCTTTTGTATCTCATGAAACTGATTGGCTCTCGGGCTGGCCAAACCTTTCTTGCATTGGAGCTATCCATACACAATTCGATTACAAAGGCAAAGTCACAAGCGAGTGGCACTACTATATTTCAAGTGCGCATCTATCAGCACAAGAGCTCTTAAAACATGCACCACGTATGGAGTGGTCTGTCGAATCAATGCACTGGCTTTTGGATGTACATTTCGGCGAAGACCTCTGCCGCATTGAGGATGAAAATGCCCAACAAAACATTAATATCATTCGCAAAATAGCCCTCAATAACATCAAGCTCTATAAACAAGAAGTCAAGTCAAAGTTGCCTCTGTCAAAAATCATGTTTGGGTGTTTGTTGGACTGTGAAAAGTTGATTGAGGTTTTGATGGTGGGTGAAGATTGATTTCCGTGCAGATACGTCTTCCCTGCTTGTAATTTACGTAAATGTAATATATAATGAATATGTAACTATGAGCATTTACATGAAGCTGTATGAAGCAGGAGGGGGCCTATGAAAATAAACAGCAGCGAAATAATAAAAAAGATGCGCAAAGATATGGGCATAAGTCAAGAAGTTCTAGCAGAGCAACTATACATAAGTCCACGCCAAGTACAACGCATTGAATCCGGCGAAGCAGGCATAGACATATGGCAGTTTATGTCTATGCTAGAGCTGCTTGGGCAACCCACAGAGGATTTTTGGATACTATATCTGGACACTAAAGAATACGATGATTATCGCATGTACAGGCGAATAAAAAGACTTATACATGCTCGTGATTTTTCAGAAGTTAGGGATATTTTGCCAGAGTTTGAAGAAGGTCTATTGTCCAAGCAGCCCTTTATAAGACAATTTATAGCTTATGTCAAAGTGAAAGTGGATAAAGAAATACCTCCTAAGCAAGCAATAGAAAAATTGTATGAAGCAATACATATGTCTAAGCCTGATTTTGATGAAAGCAAGGTGTCAGAATATCGTCTAACCTACAACGAAATTAGTACCTTGATTGAGCTTGCGAGTAGGTTGTTTGACATGGGTGAAAAAGACAGAGCGATTGCATTGAAATATGCCATGATTGAAAGCAGAGGAAGTCTTCGAGCATCTGAAGAGGATATGATAAAAATACTTCCAGCACTCATGTCCAACCTATCTACAATGCTTGGCATATCTGGAAGATATAAGGAATGCTTAAAAGTTTGCGAAAGAGCCGTGGAAATATGCAGAGAATATAGAAATTACCATTTTATCCCAGTAGTGCTACATAATATGGCGAGTGCCCTTAAAGACCTAGGAGAAGAAGAGCAAATATACAAGCCACATCTGGTTAGAGCATATCATTGCGCTTATGCTATGGGCCAAATAGAAATTGCGAGGCTATTAAAAAAAGATGCCGAAGAGGATTTCGGCATCATGATATCTTAATTCTAATCATCATCTTTGGGGCAAGGATAACCTAGAGGACCTATGTAGATTGTTTCTGCAGCAACATCAATACTTGGTTTTACTGCAAAGGTTGTCACAGCAAGCAATGCGACTATAACGACAGAAAGTAGACGTAAAGCTATAAATCTTGATTTTGACATTTTTGTGCCTCCTTTTCTTTAGGAAATATTTTGTTATTTTGTGATGTTAGTGAAATTGTACACGGAATATGACGATTAAACCACGACATATGCTGGCGGATAAATTAATCATTTATCCGCCAGCATATGTCGTGGTTTCTTTTGCCAAGATGCGTTATCATGGTTTACAGATGGTACTTGCATGGATTGGTGGTGAGTAGTTTCAATGGAAGTTTATAAGGATATGTCTTTCACAGCAACTAATGTAGTAAGGTTTATGGGAACTGTACCTAACTCGGAATTAGGGGATGTCATAGAAAGGATGACCAGCCACATAGAATCCAATGGAGCAAGAAGGTTGGGTAAACTAATTACCATTACCCATGTTTTATATCTTGAAACCAAGGTTTCTGATATGGAAATATTCATGCCCATTGATAGGGTCATACCTACAACTCAAGATTTCACGTTTATGCCAAAATTTGAGCTTGTGAATTGCATGATGACCAAGCACAAGGGGCATCCATGCTTGCTGCCTGTTACTTATACGAAGCTATATCGTGCCATTGAAAACTTTGGCCTGAAAGCAGAGCCTCCATTCTACAATGTTTTTGATGAATGGGAGAATGGAATTTGGGATTTGGATGAGTGTGAAGTAGAAGTTTATGTTGCTGTGAAGCTATTATTGAAATCACAGTTGCATTAGGTGTAGAGAATCGTCGATAACGGTATCAACAAGCATAAAAACATAGAGACATGGGGTTGGTGTTTTGCAAAAAATATGAGGGAGGAATTAGGAATGACAAAAGATGTGAATAACAACGATAATTTAATGGAATCCATTATTGATTTGATTTGGGAACCGGAAGAAGATGTTGAGACTGTTGCGCCTATGACGATGTGCTGGTGTGGTCAGCCAGCTCCTTGCCCTGGAGGTAATAACCGAGGCCCGCGGACTTTATCTGTAGGATGGTGCTAACGACAGGTTATATTTGATTCTATAGGCTTTACACCTAGGTAAGTAAGAGTTTCGAAAAACTTTAAACTGAAGATCTTAGGTACTTAAACATTGACCCTATGTCCTTTGTAAAATTTCACTGTATGAGTGTGCAATTATTATTTATGTATAATAGGTTGCGTGCCCGCACCTAATTTTAAACTCTACCATCAATTGAACAAGGAGGAGTGGAAATGAAAAAATGGATTAGCACGTTTGCGGCAATTTTGATAATATTTTTTGTTACAGCCTGCGGAGAAACCATGTCAGAAGAACCTTTCATCTGGCCAGAAAGTATAGATGGTCAAAGTCCTTTTTATGGCGAAACCATTTCGATAGGGCTGGTTGGCGGCGGGGTTACGCGCAATTTTAGCCAAATCGCACAGGAATATATGCGGCTGAACCCGGGTGTGACCATAGAGATAGTCAGTTTCGGCAACAATTTCCATACCGACACAGTAAGTGTCAGGGAGCGCATAGGCCTAGAGCTTATGGCAGGAACTGCCCCAACGCTGATTGATAATATTTTTATGGACGAACTAAATACCGCAACACTTGTTGACTACCAGCATACCACAACGGCGCAGTATTTCGTAGATTGGCTGCCGCTAATGGCTGCCGACCCTAATTTTAACGAAGACGATTGGTTTATGAATGTCTTTGAGGCATTGACAAGAGATGGTCGCATGTTGGGTTTTCCAATATCTTACGATGGCAGCTTTGGGAGTACGTATATTGTAGTCAATGCCACCATACCCGAGCTTTTAGAAGAGTTTGGGGATAGGCAGAGCATATCTTTTTCCGAAATGATAGGAATTCATAGCAGAATCGCGCCCGTTTTTGATAGACCCATGTATATTGACAGCAAATTTGACGTGCTCTTCGCGGTAGAGCATAGCCTGGGGAACTTTTTTGATTTTGATTCCAGACGTGTGGAGTTTGCCACCCCGGAATTTATTGAATTTATAACCCATGCCAGAGAACTTACGAGCCCGTGGAGGGTGTTTGGGGATGATACAATTATGCCCGCCGACCTAGGGAATCGCGAGCTTAATGCCTTTGAATCGCAGAATTATCTTTTTCGCCGGACATGGGCAATTGATTTTGGCATCTTCCCTATTTTCGAGGAAGAAATGCCCTTTACGAATCCCGCTTTGCTTACCAATTACCATGGAGATATGTTCATAAATCCATTTAACACTATGCTTCTAAATGCATCGGCATCTGATGTCGAAAGAGCCTTGGCAATGGATTTTCTTAGGTTCAGCCTAACAGCCGACTTTTCCATACTTTCTCGGCATAACCACGAAGGCCTTAATTCATCCAGCATACTTCTTAATCGGGTTTGGATGAGGCGTTCATTTAATGATTGGATAGAGCCTATTTGGATTAGGCATGGCTGGAATTTGCTATATGACCAAGATGAGGCCTTTAATATCATAGCATCCTACGCCTTGGCCGCAGGACAAATGCCCATGCACGATGCCCGTGTGCCGGAGATGGTGCGAATTACTTTAAGGGACACACTGCATCAGTTCCATGATGGCTTGATAACTGCAGAGCAAACAGCAAATGATTTGCAAAACCGTATTACGCTTATGCTTATGGAAATGGACTGATGGTAAGACAAGTACAAATAGTATAATACATAAACTTAAGCTTTTGATATCATATCCCAAGCGGTCTTGTTGAAGCCGCAAAATAGATGTCTATGCAGATATGCACTACGCTTGAAATACGTATTATACCTGTGCAATATTCAGATGGAGATCTCGAAAGGATGGGGAAAATATGGCGTTAATCCACAACAATCTCTTAATAAACAGGAACAGTCAAAGATATGCACCCTTTTTGCTGAATTTAATAACCGGTAGAAGGAGGCTGCTTAATAATGCTGAGCTTAAATCTGTTTGTTCAATGATGTCAATGCAAAATGTAGACATGTATGATATGGGGGATTTGCATCTGTATGAGCGACTGAGAGCAGAAAAACAATTTGTAGATGACAAAGAAAGGGCAGAAATAGAGAAGGGGATGCTTGATGCCGGCCTCTTCGATATTGACACTAATATTTCTGATGATCTTTCATTTACTGCACATTTAACGTGGGATTGTAATATGAAGTGTACTTATTGCTATGCAAATTCTTATGTAGGCAAAAAAGACATCTTAAAACCTGAACATGTGGATAGCATCTATAATTTTTTTGCGATTTTACTGACGAGGTCACCGTGAGGGCAAATACACGCATTATTGAACTTACAGGTGGAGAACCTTTATTAAATAGTGATACCGTAGGTGTAATAAACTATATTTGCACAAAATGGCCTTATACAAAACTCAATATAATCACAAATGGAATCAACCTATTGAAATATTATGATAAAATACCGATAGTGAATATAAATGAGTTACACGTATCTTTGGATGGTATAAAAGACACCCATCTAGAAAGACGCTTTGGCGATATCAACATCCCTGGAGAGATTTATGACAATATCATTAACGGCATAAAAAAACTATTGAAAGATGGGGTTACGGTAAAAATTAAGACCTGCGTTGACAAGCATAACTACGCCGAATACCCAGAGTTTAAGAGTTTTCTAGAAAGCGAGGGCATAACATCCTCACCCCTTAGCGTACCTCAAGTTGCGCATGTGATAGATTACAAAAATCCTCTTTCTATAGACGAAGGGTTTAACGATATTGAAGACATACATAAAATTCGTGATTTTATATACCCGCATCTGGAAAATAATCCGCCCTACCTTGGACTAAGCACCTTGTATAAAATGATGGCAAGAAACGATAATAAGCCCTACCTGCCAAAGCATATAAGGTGTAAGACTAATTCCTTGTCAAACTACGTCTTCGCCCCTAATGGAAACATATATTTCTGCATCTGCCTCTCCGAAAATAGTGGCATAATCGGCACCTACCACCCGGAAATTTCATTAAACGAATCTGTGATATTAGGTTTAGTTAATAGAAGTGTTTTCAATAACCAAGAGTGCAGGAAGTGCCCTTACAAGTTCGTCTGCTTAGGTGAGTGCCCAAAGGCATCGGAAGCCCAACACTCTGATATGTCTCAAATGGTGTGTGGACCATTTAATCATCCAGAAATCATGAATAATATTGAGTTCAATTATGAGGCAGTATTATATAGAATGGGGGCGAGCAAATGAAGCTAATAAAGCACATCATTCCTGTATACATTGGAAATAGCAAATGGTTTTTAGTGAATTCACTTAACGGAACTGTTGACAAAGTAGGTCTCCAGATCTATGAAATTATACAGAAGTGGCAGGGTGACGAGGAGATAATAGCAGAAAACGAAATTGAAGTCACGCTTTATGAGAGCCTTAAAGCTCGTGGCTATCTTACAAATAGCTTTGATGAAGAAATGCAACAAAAAAGCCAAATGGTTAGCAGATTGCGTGAAATTCATAATAAGAAAAACGCAACTTGTAATCACATGACCTTCATTATGACGTATAATTGCAACTTTAGGTGTCCGTACTGTTTTGAAGGCGAAAACACCTTGAAGAAAGAGGTTATGAGTCCAGCTCAAATTGATGCCGCACTAGATATGGCTGGGGAGCATTTAAAATCCGTCGGACTTTTTGGCGGCGAACCATTATTGCCCTCCAACAGAACATCTTTGGAGTACCTTATTTCTAGGACCAAGGATAAAACATTCAACATCACAACAAATGGCTATTACCTTGAAGAGTTTTTTGACTTACTATCACCGCTTAATTTTTCTTCGATAATGGTAACGCTGGACGGCGATGAAGATACTCACAACAGCCGAAGGTTTTTAGCAAACGGCAAACCCACTTTCAGCAAGATTATGAAGGGCATTGGAAAGTACCTAGAAAACGACATACCCATCTGCATTAGAATGAATCTGGATAAAAGCAATATAAATGAGGCTACGAAATTGCGGAAAAGCCTCATAGACCGATTTTATAATCATAAAGACTTGCTCACCTTCGAGCTCGGAACTCTTTTTGGTGCCTCTAATCAAGAAAAAACAAATATAGTTGCTAAAATTTTTAATGAGGACAAGGTTTTTTCTCCTGAAGAACGACAGAAAAGAAATCGCTTAGTGTGCTGTAATAGCTCTATTGTGAATTTTATATCAGTAGGCGCAAAGCCAAAACCAGCTTACTCCTTTTGCTATGCAAATAGTAGCACTTTTCTAGTTGATCCATATGGTGATATCTACACATGCCTTATCTCATTAGGCACACAAGATTTGGCTGTAGGCAAATATTTACCTAAAATAGAATTTAAAGAAAATAGCATCCTTACTCGAAATATAGAAACAATCCCGGAGTGCAAAGAATGCATATACTCCATGCTATGCGGTGGTGGATGCCCTCTTTCTCTTGGTTCTTACGAAAATGTATGGAGGCCGGAATGTTTCTCAATAAAAAATCAAATGCATAACTTGCTGCCAAGGCTTTATGCTATCAACGAAGAGGCAGAGGGTGTTGCGAGTTTGTGAACCTAATTTGTAGAGTTGCGTAATTAATAGTGTGCAGCCGCAGTATTAGTCTCTTACACCATCGTGCTCATTAAGGCATGGAGAGCCTATAAACCATGAACATCTTCACCCTATGCAAAAAATACCTACTACAACACAAGCTCCAACTATCAATCTACGTAGCAATAGCCATTGCGGGTACAGCTATATCCATCCTTTCCCCATACATAATCGGTGACTTCCTTGATAATCTCATCGAAGGCGGTGATGCAGGAGTCATTCTGCGTTTCAGCATGATATTTGGCAGCATTAGCGTACTTGGAATAGTCAAGAATTATAGTACATCTATAATGCGTGTAAAAATGAGTATCCAGATGAGTTATAGTCTTAACAGGAACGCTGTGCGCCATATTCAAAATCTGTCTCTGTCGTATATCAACAACAAAGACAGCGCATATCTTAACCAGAGAATTAACAGTGACTCTGGCAGCTTGATTGGATTTTGCATTAGTGTGATGCAAAGCATAATCACAAATATAATATTGCTTATTGTGCCTTTCATATTACTGCTATCCATGAATTGGTTTGTCGCCATATTGCTCGCAGGATTTCTGGTGCTATATGCAGGCCTATATGTCTTGTTTAAAAAACCGTTGTATAAAGCAAGTTTTGCTTCATTGGAGGCTTACAACAAGTTCTTCGCCGGCATATTTGAGCAGCTGAAGTACGTAAAGTTTATCAAAGTCAATGCGAATCAATCCGAAATGAACAGTCGTGCAGATGAAAGTTTCATAGGCATGAAAAAAACTGCCATCCACCATCAAAAGGTGAGCTATGTTTATTCAGGATTGTTTGGCTTTATCTCGACCATAGCCCAAATTATCCTTTTTGTTGTAGGTGGGCTGCAAATCATTAACGGAAACTTCACCATAGGCATGTTCACTATCTTCACCAGCTATTTCAATATGATGCTTACCTCCAGCAGGTATTTTTTTGGGCTAGGGGCATACTATCAGCAGACTTTGGTTGCCCATGATAGGATTAAGGAGATATTTGAGAATATACCTGAAGGCCTTGGACATACAGTAATCAATAGTATATCGAAAATTGAGTTGCTGGATGTTACTTTTTCTTATTCAGGAAAAAATGATGACTCAACTGTAATGGAAGCAGTAAGTGAATTGAACACGGCTTTCATCAAAGGTAAGATCTATGCCATAGCCGGTTCAAACGGTGCAGGCAAATCCACAATAATTAACCTATTGATAGGATTGTACATAGATGAATATGATGGTATAATCACATATGACGACATAGATATCAGACAAATTGACATGACGACCGCCAGAAAAAACCTTATAGGCTTTTCAGAACAAGAGCCGCTGTTGATTAACGACAGTATCAAATATAACCTAGGCCTTAGGGATAGTAATACCGAAGGTCCTGATGACCAGATTAAGAGCTTAGAGAGGTACATAAAAATCTTAAACATGGAGGAATTCATATCCAAAAACACTCTGGATTTTGAAATAAACGAGAAGAACACCAACACCTCTGGTGGCGAAAAGCAAAAAATATCCATTCTGAAAGTGCTGCGAAAAAACACGGATGTTATGATATTCGACGAGCCGACATCGGCTCTTGATACCCAAACCACAAAGAAGTTCATTGAATACCTGCATGAGATAAAGAGAGATAAAATAATAATTATAATCACCCACGACAAATTTGTGACAGAACAATGCGATGAGGTAATGGAAATCATGAAAAGTGTTTAGTGCAGGATGAAATTGGTACATATTCATAAGGGGAGTGCGATGCCTAAATCAAATCTAAAAACCCGCAACAACCTAATCCTCCTAACCCTAGCCCTACCCAGCCTAATAGGGCTTATGGTTTTCTTTATCGTGCCCTTTGGCTATTCGCTGTACCTGGCCGTAATAGACAACCCCGTAGGCCGCAACTTTGTTGGTTTTCATCATTTCTCCGAGACCTTCAACAATACGGCTTTTAGGCTGGCCATGCGCAACACTCTTGTGTTTATAGCCATGTGTGTGCCAATAAATATGATATTTCCACTATTTGTGGCCATGGGTCTGCGCAAAACCCCGCGCCGCCAGATGTTTGGCCTGTTTTTCTTGTTGCCCCTGGTGGTGCCCTCCGGTTCTATGGTGCATTTTTGGCATAGTGTTTTTGGCATAGGCGGTGCGCTTAATGGGTTGTGGTTTGCGCAAGAACCTATCAATTGGCTTAATTCCGACTATGCAATGCCCGTCATATTAACAATATTTATGTGGAAAAATGCTGGTTTTAATATTGTTCTGTATCAAGCGGGGCTTAATCTTATACCCCGCGAATATTACGAATGCGCCGCAATAGAAGGGGCAGGCCGCTGGCGGCAGTTTCGCTCCATCACGCTGGTGTATCTTGCGCCAACGATATTTATGGTGCTTTTAATGTCCATTTTGGCCACCTTCCGTTCTTTCCGCGAGATTTACCTG
>Ga0136643_10009512_pt1 | contig 14305 bp, 6 predicted proteins | sample TergutLab28metaG_FD_96883 | JGI IMG/M metagenome (GOLD analysis project Ga0136643, IMG submission 96883) | Labiotermes labralis P1 segment gut microbial communities from Petit-Saut dam, French Guiana - Lab288 P1 (version 3) (version 3) | ecosystem: Host-associated > Arthropoda: Insects >... | reverse complement strand
GAGGGTGTATCTTCTTCATGAAATAATGTGGAATGCCAACTTGATGCAAATATGTAATTTTATTGATATACTCGTATTCTTAGCTCGACCTGTTTCAGGTACGTACGCCCATCACGGCACCATCCGGACTGCACACACGACCTACGCAGCGTCTGTCAAGACAACCACCAATCCAAAAACTCGGTGCAGGAAACCATATGTCGCAACTCAACATCTAGTACTCCTGATGATGGGCGTACTTACCTGAAACAGGTCGAGCTAAGAATATATCAATAAAATTACATATTTGCATCAAGCTGACATTCCACATTATTTCATGTTATGATTTGTTTACTTCTAGTCAGCTCTGCATGTTTCGGGCGATGTTTTCGCCCATAATCAGGAGCATATCACTGTAACTACAGCTTCTGGTATTGTCAACTGATGTTGCTGCTGGCTGGTGTTGCATACACGCAACCCCAGCCAGCAGCAACATCGGTGGGCAATACCAGAAGCTGTAGTCACAGTGATATGCTCCTTATGATGGACGAAAACATCGCCCGAAACATGTAGACCTGACTAGAAGTAAACAAATCATAACAGTTGCAACTTTTTGGTTATCAGTTGTAATAATGTGTTTTATTTGGTTTATCAAGTCAAAACTGCAAACAGTGTTGTCTACATAAGCACTTTAACGACGAAAACTATTGTTGCATTTAAAGGCCCAGTTCGTGCCGCGCAGTAAACACTGCCCATGTCTCTTCTAACAAGACAGGCACGTTCGTGAAACCAATGTTACAGTGGAAAAGCAGTAAGGGTTACATTTTCTGAGTTTCTGTTGGTAGCCTTATTTATCCAGCATGAGATGTGCGTACGCCATATTGTCATCTGTGATCTGTCCGGCTGTAAATTATTTTTCCACATTGTCTCATAAAGGGTGCAGATTTTTAAGAGTTTATGAAAATACAACGTGTGTGTTGATTTTCTCTACAACTTTGAAACTTCTGCCATTCTAAGAACTGAGAGAGATACAATGAAAAACGTATATTGGTCCTCATGTAAAGCACCCGTTGTTCTTGTGATATTCTAATGAAACTTGCATTTTATCGATAGATTTTCGAAAACCAATCAAATATAAATTTTAATGAAAATCCCACCAATGGGAGCCGAGTTTTGCCATGCGGACTGACGGACATGACGAAACTAATAGTGGCTTTTTACAAATTTTCGAATGGGCCTAAAAATTAATCACTTAATGCTATGTGGGGAAATATTCGCTGTTTGGTCTGAGACACATTCAGAACACAAATGCAGTCGGTGGGCAGCATGTAGGTAGAATTATCGAATGTTAAACCAAGTGGTACACATAAGAAGCGCTAGGCTTTTAAAAAACTAAGTAATTTCTCTTTTTTTACCGGAAATTTACTTTATGCAGAGAATTTATATTAAAAACGGAGATTTAATTAGCAATAATCAGTAAATGCTCAGTGAAAATAAGTAAGGAACTCCATGTAGTGCAATGCTTCTAAGAAAATTATAGTTTTTCACTTACTGAAGAAATTCCCTGCCTTCTAAAAACCCCAAAGTTTTTTTTACGGAGTTTATGGAAGTCCGTCTCTTTTCAATATCCTGAACTAGATCAGCCCAAGTTGTTCCACTATACGTCTTGAAGATTTATATTACTATGTTCCTACCATTTATGCCTAGGTCTTTCATGTAGTCTCCTGCCCGCGAGCTGCCCTGTCTGAGCCCTGCTCGCATCATACCTTCCAGCCTACGTACAATATGCCCCGCCCATTCGATTCTTCATTTGATAGCCAGCATAATTCATTGAAACTTGGTGGGAGTGCAGGAGGGCAGAGGGGAAAGAGGTGGTGTTAGAAATGCAGATTAATGAAAAATCATAAGACAGTAAAGAAAACAATGTAGGGTTACGATGAAATAAAAAACGCATCTTTATTCAGGGGATGTTTGATGACCTTAATTTCAAAACATTTTGTCCTCCTTTCTCCTACATATAAGCGAAAAATTAGTGATATTCCCTTTGCGTAAAATTCGAAGAACTAATTACTGTTATATTCCGATATCATGATATTTTTTCATTGAATCAAAGTGTACATCTGATTCAGAATCACATGGGTGGTTGTGTTAAGACATTAGATACACATTAAATGTTACCAAACAAGAAGTCAGTCTTTCGCAACATAATTTATATATACGTACAAAGGCGAGAAGTAATCATTTATCCAAGGAAATAAGAAGTAAATGAGTGACCTGGTGGAGGTTCTACTAAATTTACAATTTTTAAACTATATTTATTCAGTCTAGCAAAACACATGTTTATTTTAATTCAAATTGTTCCCTTTATATTCGTGCTACATGTTTCGACCTGTACTTGGGGCATCCCCAGGCATGTCACTACAACACTGTTACAAAGGAAGAAAAATTACATGTGTTCTACATGTAAGTGCAACAATTTGAATTAAGATGAACCCGTGTTGTGTTAGACTGAATAAGTGAGATATATTTGTTTAAAAACACAAAGTGAACGTTCCATCAAGATTGCAGTGTTTTACTGAGTACGCTTAATACAGTTCCGCTACCGGAAGTGTTTTTAAATCGTAAAAATATGTAGTGGTTTTAAATAGTGAAAGGTTTACTGTGAAAATCTTCTACGCGTTTGTTCTCTCAACTTAATCCTATGTAGACAAAACTTCAGTTCGCATTTGTTTACATAGTGGTGTGTTTGGCTGCTGGTCATGAGGGTTACGTTAGGATATTCTGGGTGCAACGGGTGATTCTATTGCGGGTTTCCGATTGTCTGTTATGAATGGTGCACTGTTGTACTGTTCCAATTGTTAGTGGCCTCTAAATGACCCAACAAGAGCGAGAGAGAGCGACTAGCCAATGAAGACATTGCAGGGCGCCCAAAACACAGCCGATTTAAAAAACCCTGGAGAACACTAGGTCCACCTACAATCTCTACTGATTTGCAAGTTCTGAATTTTTGACAGTAATAACAATTACTAAGAGTTCAGCTTCCTGCGATTTGACGCCGTGTATGTAGTTACCTATATAACGATCTGCATGACGTCATAACACGTTAGACTGGAATATACAACTCTCTGACTTTCTGCGCTATAAGAATCTAAGTAATTCTTTAAAGAGTAAGATTCAACTGAATTAAATTGAATGATTCAGTTCGAACCACGCAGGAAACTAATCTTTCTTCGTTAGAAGAACGAATGAGTTGATGCGAAAGAGGGGAGAAACAGCTGTTTGTTTCGAGAACCACACAAAACACACAGATAATTTTTGTGGACAGAAAAACTTTTTTTCAAACCTTAGTTACTACGTCAAGTAACTGTTGGGATTTGAAAGCTAAATTGTACGACTTGTTACAGCAATTCAGACATAACCACTAACACGTAGGCATAGTGAATGCAACTAATGCATGTCGAACAATTTTCCATAAGACCATTACATTTCAGCAGGAAACTTGGGGACGATTGTTGGCACTCATGGAGTTTCACTGCTGGAGTGATGACAGGAGACTGTGACATTGTGTGGAACTGCTTGTGTCACAGAATGTCAGAAATCTTTATTTTAACGAATGTCATCCTCTTGAATGTTCAAGACTACAAAAATTAGGTGAACGTCTGTCCAAAGATAAATAAATTCTTTTCATAATACAGAACTATATGTCTCTACCTATCCCAGATCATCTTCAGACTCACAATACTTATACATTATGTAAGCCCATAAAAATCAGTCGAAATTATTAAAATAATTGAAAAATGTTCAAGTCTTCAACATGAACAACGTGTGTGTATGTGGATGGAGGGTTCCGCCATTACTGTTACAAATATTATATACATATACGTAATCATTATGGTAATATGTACTATTTGTGCATTATTTGTAACAGCTGTGGTAGAACTTCTATTCAAACGTATTGTTTCTGCTAACGAAATTAACAATTTTTAATAATTTTAGTTGAGGTTTGTGGACCTAAAGTTTGTTGGTTTCTTCCCGATTTAAAGATCAATTGTGAACCTGAGGATAGCGTGAGACAGTTGGAAACATCTAGTTATGTCATAAATAGAAGTTGGTTCTGTTTGCCCAAACCTTTACTGAAATTTTTGAAAACACATTTTTTTCTGATATACAGGCGATAAAACGTCTGTAGGATTTCACAGCCCAAAGTTTTCCTGCGCGCTACACATTTTTGCGAAGAAAATTTAGATTATATCCAGCAGTCCATTTAGGGCGACAGGAAGCCTGGATATTTGTTAAGAAGAAATAAGGCTTCTGGAATATCACGCAGAGTCAGTTGGCAAATAATTGCCGTGAAACAGTTCAAGAACTGATTTGTCATGAAGATGAAGGAAATGCGATTCTTCCGAAATATCTGGAACTATTTATCCAGCGACAGGACATAGCAACCAAGAGCATTTGTTTCTTTAATAACGCCGCCTCGAGAGTCTCAGACCTCGCACTTAGCACTTTTCTTTTTTAGAAAAACTCATTTTACCAAATTTTCAGAAGGTTAACGGGCTTCGTGTCAATATCAGAGTGGTGCAATGTAGTCTCCATTTCGTACTTGCAAACAGCTGGCTGCAAGGGGCACACCAGTCCATCGTCTTGCTCACAACAGCCCCAAAATCCTGCAATTTTCGGGACCCTCAAAAACTATTTATTTTCGATCAGTTTAATTAAGAGTCGAAAGAAGCCGGGCTTTAATTTAAAATAACAGCCCAGGAAGAATTATCTTATATTTGCAGTGTCATTGCACGCATTCACGAACTTATGGCGCACCGTGGGTGGCGGGATGTGAGGAATTAAAGGTCCGTACAGTGCACCGAGGCTGTCATTGAAATTTTAATTTTGCACCCTGCTCCCACCCACGGCAAAGACTCTGATCAATATAGTAGGCAGTCTGTTCCCCAATTTGAAACTGCATCCCTGATACTGTTTTCACATTTTCGGAAACTACAATTCTGTACCAAAATCCCGTGAAATAAAATAATTCATATATAAAGAACAAGTAAAGGGAAAAAGAAGTTTGTACCCTTTAACACACTACTGCGCATAAATTTAATTTTTAACTTTTTAGAAACTGAACGATATCAGTTAGTATAACTGAGACTAAAATCTGAATTTAAGGAAGTATACTTTGAAAATACTATGATTTAATGCCCTCAGATACCAAAGTATAATTTATTTATTAGTAACAATACAAGGTTCACTCAGGCTGGTGTGTTTGTGTGTGTGGAGGGGGGTGCGTGCGTGGGTGCATACATATTTAGTCACTGCAGGCAGCATTTCTGTGTGTTTGCACTTACTGGAGAGCTTGCTGCTCAAACAAAGAAAGCTGTTATTGCAATGGATTACAGGAGCGAGTAGCTCTGCAGTTATTAGATAAACTGCTGTGATATCATCATCATAATCATCAACATCATAGCACAATTTGCCTTACGACAGGTCAAGAGACTCTTTCAAAATTATTTCTCTACAGAGTGCCATCTAGTGCTCTTTCTTTTGAACTCCCGGTATCTTCTCCAGTAGCATCTCACGTCTACTTCTCGTCGTTCCGTCCCTTTCGTCTTTCCTTCAGTTGCGTGCTTTAGAGGGCAGTTAACCTACTTTCATTTTATTGTAGGTATGATATTTCTTTTCTTTTTCTTTTTGTTTAATATTTCTTCCTTTTTCACACGATCGGTCCAACTAATCTTCGCCATCCTTCTCCAGCACCACATTTCGGAATTATCAAGAGACTTCTGATCTACCTTTCGAAGTGTCCAATTGTCAGCACCACACGAAGCTATAATCCAAAAGAACACAATATCAAGTATTTACAATGAAAATATAGGGATTTTGTATTTATATACATCTATTTCTTGCCAAGATTTTAAATATCATTTACTGAACAACGCCTGCTAATAAGGGGAAGCAAGTATTTCGATCATCAGCATTTTTATCTGTGTGACCAGCCGTTTCAAGGAATAATGGGCACTGTAAGATTTACGTGTTTCGGAAATTGGCGCTGTGCATGGAAAAGTTCGTTATTTTGGGTCTAGAACTACAGGACAAACTTGGAGTCACCCATAAGTTTCGTCATCCTAAGATTCTTCATCTCTGTTGTGTTTGTAATTAAGCTAGATTGGAGTGTATGGTACTTGTCTAACAAAACTATATAATAGTAAAGATATGTATATAATTTATTACATGAAGAACAACTACATGTGTCGGCACTATACTTTGGCCATCTTCAGGTTGAGAAATGAAAAAAACTTAGTAAGCAGCTATACTCGATTTATGTGGGTTGTATACGGTGGGGAGGTAAGAGGTGAAGTAGGTACGAGATCTTGCATGTGTTGTGTAGGATGGGTGGTGTGGGTACAGGGGTTATGTTATTTAATATAGTTGGATTTACGGTATCACCCTTTCGATTTTAGTTCGGTTGAGTCAGCATTCGCATTCTACAGTCCTACCAGAAAAGGCATGATGGGCTAAAGAAAGATCCGAAAATTAAAAATATCGACGTAAGGATTTTAAGAAAAATGTGGGGCCATTTATGATTAATTAATTTCTGGCTGAGTGACTAAATGAATGATGGATGGCGAATGGATGTGTTGGGTGGAATGATTGATAGATTAAGTGAGGGAAAAAGTGGTAACAAAAAGGTAATTGGAGACTAAACGGCTTAAATGAAAGCGACCAAGAAAGAAAGAATGCAGTATAAACAAAATTAATATAATATAGTGGAAAATTGAACGGGGAAAAGTGAAATATAAACAGGAAATGTGAAATACACAACAAAGAAAATAACATGCGGAGAAAAGCATTAAAAGAAATAGAAGTGCGACAGAATAAACCGAAAATATGAAAGGGCAATGTGCGAAAAGAAACGAAATGGAAATTGTAAATACGAGATAAAAGTAACAGTACGCGGAAGTAATTAAGACAAATTGATTAAGGAATGTATTTTTAACATAAGAATTATTACGTGCAAAATAAAAAACAGAAACAGGGACCTTTTATCTTAATAAGAACCGATTAAGAAAATATCTATTATTTATACAATGAAACAAAACGGAGTGGAAGAGGCCGACAACGCTATGTTGTGGCTAGAAGCAATTTAATCATCATGTACCGTTAGTTGATACACTTTCTGAAAGGCGCCGTGAATATTTTAGTGTTGTTCTTAAGAACATGTAATTCACACAGAAGCCGTACAAGTACTCGGATCAGGTATTATATATTTCCTTGTAAAGTTCCAGAAAATAATTCAAATGAAGTGAAAGTTGGCGGAAGAATCTGCTCATGTGCACCAACTCTCCCAGTGTCCTCTTTGCCGTGTCTAAATTCCGTTAATCATAATATTAATATGTCACTGATTAAAAGCGTGATATTTCAGTCAGATGGAAGATGTCTTCGAATAGAAGCAGATATATGTGATGTTTAGAGATTGTGGGAAATGTGTGAGCATAGTCAATACGGTTTTGATACTGAATTATGTGCAAGATAAGGCCATGTTAACTTTAGGGTGTAAACTTTATATGTTACTGTATTTCGGACAAATATACTGAATTCCTTTCCCTGTATTACACTGATTTCCGGCACAGAGAATTATATGTCGTTACTGAAAATAATTTCTTTTATGTAATGTGTCTTCTCTTTTTGCTGAGGTTTCACAATTTCCCTAAGCTCTCTAGTGCATATTTTAATTTTATCGTGGATTATTATTTTACCGCTAATTTTATCCACATTTTTGTAATTTGCTTATTTTAGATGACCACTTTTTGTGAAAAATATAACATTGTATTTTAGTTTTCCTATGCTTTTCTCGTTTCTAAATTTTTCTTAGTAAAATGACGATTTTCAGTTTTCGCTTAACGTATTCTTCTAAATGCTCCACACTGTGGAAAAATTTCTCATAAAAATTATGAAAAAATATTATCCCTGCTTTGATCTGTTTTCCAGTCCATTATAGCAACATATGTTACATTTATCTCAGTATTTAACCAACTTGATGCACAAAATTTGTTTCACAATAAGTTTTATTTCATGCCTGATTATGAGCACATATGCTCGAAACATGTAGAGACATGAAATAAAACTTATTGTGAAACAAATTTTGTGCATCAAGTTGGTTAAATACTGAGATAAATATACTGAGATGCACGGTCAGCAAAACGTAAAAAAAAATGTTACATTGTCGTAGCAATAAGGGGCGATCTGAATGTATCATAGGTCTCTTTACTGAATATCCTATGTTGCTCAATTCTTACACACCGTTTGGGACTGTCTATTCCCCTCTATTCTTCTTGGAACCCATTTATACGTAATTTATGTTCTTCTATGAATTTAAGAAACTACATTTCACAACTAAAAAGAACGAGTACATTTTATTGTTAGAAACATCCAAATCTTCACATTTCCGGAATTTTTTAATAGGTTGTAGACTAATTTTGAAATCAGTAATGATTATATCTACAAAGTGTTCCCTTAATTTCATTGTGTATTTCGAAAGGAAACCGATAACATGTTAAAGCAATGAGTTTCGCGGAAACAAGTCACATTCTGTTTAGTAACGTCCAGCTGAATGATGATGTTACACGAAACACATTTTCCCTCCGTTCATCCTTCCTTCTCCATCTGTGCAACACATGCGAAAATCGATTCAGACCCTTTTCATCAGCAGCATTCATTGATGTGCGAGAATGTGGGTTTGCTGATAGAACACACTGCACTGAAATACACTCAAACAAATTGAGGAGACTTGCCCAATTCAGTACAGGCTTATGGGCTAGCCAACCAGTTTGTTTATATCCGTAACTGCACCATAAATCGTTTTTACATTGACATGGGTATTAATTGCGTAACGTGAAACACCTTTTAGCACAATTAAAACTCATTTAAAAAAGGCTTCTGTAAAAAAAGTTATCAAAAAGTGACGCAGTTTTTAATGGATTTGAAACTCTTATTAATTTCAGTTGAAGTTAACACAGTTTATCAAACAATATTCCAATAGGTTTTCAATATATTTTTTGTTTAAATCCACATTTATACTGAAAGATATACACGTATTATTATGTAAACTATATTTAGGAAGTTTCCATACAGGCATAACATTTTCCCTGTTCAAATTATGCTTTTAGAACATACATCATATATAAATACAAATAAATAAATACATATATATGCTCATACAAGTGCATGTGCATAAGCATAAAATATTATTTATGTTTCAATATATAAAATTAGTTAGTGAAAGCGGCAATTTATGTCTTGCATTTGAGAAATTTGTACGGTTTTCAGCGTGCAAAGTTTTATCTTATTATGTCTCATTTTTTCCTTCCGAGTAAATCACTCTTCATGTCACCACGATGATTTTTTTCTGTTAATTTTGCGTTACACAATACGTATATCTTAATAAATATTTAGCCTACGTTCCTTTACCAAAAGGAAAGGAGGACGTATAATACTACTAAAATGTGTATAGTTGTGTGTCAAATATTTCAACTATCCAAACAGAAGACTGAAATCTGTAAAATGTGATATGGAAATAATGCCTTTAAGATCACTCAAAATTTACAAATTCAGTGTCCTAAATAGATAATAAGAGCGCATGTAACTCCAGAACTACAAAAGTGGGACCGACATAGGGTCCTGTAAGAATGTACAACAATATACTTTCATATAAGAAGCGATTTTCTTTTCTAGACTTAATATATATAATAATATTTTGATGAGATCATGGAATCTTCAGTACAAGTATATAGCTGTTGTGATGGTAATGAATGACCCCTTGGGGCTAATCTTCTGTAATATGAGAAAGATATACTAAAAATATTTATATTATATACGAAATTGTCCAATTGGTTGTGGAAAAAAAATATTACATACATGATGATAGTTCAAAATGTTGTTTTTTTTCAGTAGATTTACTTAGAAGAAATCTGTATTTATTTAGGACGTTCTTGGCGAAAAAATAATATTAAGAGGTTAATAATGTTGATGTTATTATTATTTAATTGCTCGGGCTGTTTTGACAGCATGTAAATAAATAAATAAATAAAAATAAATATTATTATATACATATCAAATAAATATTATTATATTCAGTCGGAACAAAACAGATAGTTTTTTTTATCAATCTATAGATTTTCTATAGATTGATATATTCATAATAAAACTCTTTATTGTGTTACGACTGAATATAAAAATATTTATTTGATATTTGTGTTGGATAACACGACGGGATGCCTCCAATCAAAATTTTAGCTAGTCAAGCTCACTCCGTCAGCTTACATAAGAACTTAAGAACCAAGGTAATGAAGTGTTGTGCGAATATCTACTTCAATCGGCAGTGTCTAATAAGAAATTAATTCGAAAATACTCTAACAAAAAGGTGCCATACACCTCACTTGCCACAAATTTTACCCAAAGGAAAGTACAAACCATCCGTATAAGAAATGGCCAGATTTATAGATTGATAATAAAACTATTTGTTGTGTTCCGACTGAATATAATAATATTTATTTCATATTTGTATTGGATAACACAACGGGATGGCCCCAATAAAAAATATATTGTTATGACACTTGTAATATTATTCCTCGTGGTGGTAATGGTTGTGGTTATTGTGGAAGTGGTAGTATTGTTGTTGGTGCTGTGATATTGTGAGTAGCAGCAGGAGCAATAGTAGAAGAATTACTATGTAACATATTCAGATGGATAGAAATCAATACGTGAAATTTATATAACAAATTTACATTACTTTTCTCTTTTCCAGTAGCACGCTTGTGATTCATTAGCAGGCTTATAGTCCATTTATAAAAGATTCGTTCTGTTGTTTACAATGAACAGTATTGTCTTCCGTACGTTCTTCGCCATCCTATAGTGTTCTAACAAGACAGGCAATATACGTATATGTGTAAATTTGATGCTCGTTCCTGTTACCATTTTTGTCGTGGAAAAACAGAAATTATTACATATTCCCAGTGAGTGTCTGTAGCATTAGTTAACCCATTACTCAAAGGACATGAGCCGTATTACACTGTCATCTGTAGCCTGCCTGGCTCTACCATTGTCCATTACTTTTCACATTATCTCCTTAACGACACGGTTTTCTGAAAAAAATAACTGAAACCAAAATGTGTGTTTGGAGTTGTTCTACAAAGTTTATTTGAAATATTTTTTATTCAAGAAGAATTGAGCGAGATGTTATTACAAATGTGCATCGGTCTTCATACAAAGTACCCATTATACTTGTCAGATTTTAATGAAACTTGGATTTTCTCGAAAGATTTTCGAAAAATACTCAAATATAAAAAAGTTTAAGAAGTAAAGCCGAAAACACTCTCATATCAAAAGCCTCATTCTGTCATACTATGATACATGGCGCGTAGAAGCAAATGTTGAACGTTGAATCTTCACCGTCTCCTTCGCCATCAGACATTAACATGGCAGTCCAATCCACATGAAGAGTTGTGTGATCGTTTGGAAGATATTTTATTACCCAGCATTCACATTCTTTCCTATACACCAATTAGACATGCGCAATGCTGTGGAAATTATCTAGCGAAATGTCTGTTCCTTGAGCCATGTTACTTGGCTTCACGGTTCTTTTCCGTCTGATGAAGACATCTGCACAACACACAGTTCTATCCATAATGGACGTGCCTGTGTGTCGGCGTCGCTGCTTGCCGTCAGCATCTGTACTGCCATTATCGCAAGCATTACACCACATCAGCACATCTTTACATAACACTACATACTGTTCGTGCACAACCGACTGTAAACGTACAACCCTAAAACGCACTTCATGTGCAAAAATATAGACAAACTAAGTCTTTTGAAATTGACCATCCTTTCAATAGACCCCTAAGTTTAAACTTATACAAAACTTTACGGTGTTATCTCGTGGGTCTAATTCCAGTTTCATTATATTCTAACAAGAATAACGGTTACTTTACATGAAGACATACATACGTTTATGATATGTCTATCCATTCTTCTTAGAATTAGTTTTCTTTCAGACAAAAGTAGAAGAGAGAAGCCAAAAACACATTTTACTTTAAACACTTTGGATAAAGTCGTGTCTTTTATGAGGTAATGTGGAAAAATGTGGTATAGCCATAAAGACCAATTTGAAAATACAATACGGTGCATGCGATATGCGTTCCACATAACTGGGGCTAAAAAACGCACTCAAAGTATTTAATACTTAATATTTTTCCATGAAAATTAGTTTCTCGAACTCCCCTCATTGTAACTTTTATACACATATTTTCCTTTCTTATATTAACTCCAGTCATTTTATTCTTAAGCACGAGAGTTCCACCAAGTGAAATATTGCGTCATAACGAACCATCAAAAAATAAACTCTGTACAAATCATTTTATCCTTTAAGATGAAAAGTTTTTAACGACGTCAAATAAGCACAACTCTTGGTGCGTGCTTTTTGATGACTGTAGTGAGAAATGCCTTGCAATATTTGTTACGTGTGTCTAAGAAGAAAAAAATATAAATGCTGTCAAAATACGCAAAATCTCTAAGGCCACTTCAAGAAATTCTGCGCCCTTTCACAATTGCAGAATTATTTCCTACGCATTTTACAATTTTATATTAGTGTATTCTACTGGTTCGTAATTTGTCTAAGAAAAAATGTTTCGTAAAATTTGAAAATATCTATTAAATATTATCTCATTTCCATAACGTCACCACGCATAACTTGAATAGAATTTATGTGAAAGGGTGGCTTAAGGGCATGTGTCTATTAATAGATTGAAGTTTCAGTCCAGACACAATATTAATTTATATTTTAAGATTTTCAGCTACATATTTCGATTCCAACAAGGATCATCATCAGGTTCTTGCATACAAACTGTGCATAGAAGGTAAAACCTTCATACCAAACTAAACATTTTATTTCGGTTTCTCACAATTTACAGTGTTTCTCTTGAGGAGTTCGTACTGCGATATATAACCTTTAAAATGGCTGTTACTGTTGTGTTTCCTGCTTTCCGTTTCTAATAAAATTTTTAATTACTCAATTATTATACCAACTAGTGCACATATATAAAATTTATAAAATTTACACATTAAAACATTAAAACGCTCCGACATATTTCGGTCCTAGGACCATCATCAGGGATCCATATCGTCCTTGCTAAAGTCAAACTATAAAACGTCACATTAATTTCGCTGTACCATTTGGGTATTGTGGCAACATGGTGTGTTGTGTAATGTTATGTTGCGAAGAGTGCGAAGATGTGCATTCTGTGCTTCGTTGCGTTGCAACGAAGCACAGAATGCACACCCGTAGTAGGGCACTCTTCGCAACATAACATTACACAACACGGCACGCTGCCACAATACCCAACTGGTACAGCGAAATTAATGTGACTTTTTATAGTGTGACTTTAGCAAGGACGTTATGGATCCCTCATGATGGTCCTAGGACCGAAACATGTCGGGAGCGTTTTAATGTTTAAATTTTGTAAATTTTATATATGTGCAGTAGTTGTTATAATAATTGAGTAACTCAACAACATGCACGGTGTAACAACGAAAATAAAAAAAAATTAATATCTGTATCCACTATGGTTCAGTCCGTTAGGTACTAACAATGTGTTCCGTAATATAATGTTGAAGGATATTTGTGTGCGACTTGTGTGGAATATTGTTGAAGTTATTTATCATATCCGATGAAAATGTTATGATTTCTAATTTTATGATTATTACGGATGATTTATGTAATATGTTCTTCCTTACGTTTGAGGTTTAAGCCTGTTGAACAGCCATATATTTATATGTACAGGGTGTCCCATAAGGAATGTGTCAGACTTCGGGAGGGTGTTCCTTATGTTAAAGTATACCGATATAACCCAAAACACCTATATTCAAAGTTGAACGGTTACGGAGATAATGGCCAGAGAAAAGTGTGGTCTTCTTGCGGGTCCACACACTGTACCTGTCAGCTGACAATCTTATCCATTTCCGTCCTTGATTGTGGTGTCGTATGACGGCAATTCAGCTCACGCTAGCCACAGAACTGCACGCGTACTTGTTACGCGCCATGTTAAGTCACCGCTGGGCATTCTCATGTATAGTGCTTGGAACCCTAAGGACAACTATGACATGAGTGCGAGTGTTTTTGTAGTTAAATTAAAGGCTTTATGTCACTCATACATTAATTACGTGTTAAGTACAGATATTAACATTACAGAAACCACATATTCCTGCCAGTTTTAATATGTATTTGGTAATCAATAAGTGTGTAACAGCTGTCAAAGTTTCAAACTTCTCTGGCCAT
>Ga0136643_10009511_pt1 | contig 14306 bp, 15 predicted proteins | sample TergutLab28metaG_FD_96883 | JGI IMG/M metagenome (GOLD analysis project Ga0136643, IMG submission 96883) | Labiotermes labralis P1 segment gut microbial communities from Petit-Saut dam, French Guiana - Lab288 P1 (version 3) (version 3) | ecosystem: Host-associated > Arthropoda: Insects >... | reverse complement strand
GGGGGGGGGGGGGGGGGGGGAACCCCACAGCTTTGTTTTGTTATCAAGTTCCTATTTCTTGCTCATGAGTTTCTTGAAATAAATTGTACTGATGTAATAAAACTGGTTACTTATTAAGACAATGTTATGAGTATATGTTTGTGCTGACAGGGAAACATGAAGCAGTACTACTAGTGGTGTGACCATGAAGTTTTGCCAATTAATCAATAAAACTGTGTGCACATGTGTGTGTGTGTGTGTGTGTGTGCATTAATTTCAAACTTGTTTCCTGCTGATTGATATCACAACATATTACTATGCATAAACTCACTGCATCTCCAGGATTCTTGAAGTAGAGAAACATCTTGCCAATTAGCACACACCAGCACTTCTTTGCATGACCATTCTTCACTTTTGTGAGCCAGCCCTGCAAAGTTGGTTTGTTGTCTTCCTTGCTTAGCAGCAGCTTTGTTGCATTCCTCCTCTGGACATTCTGTAAAACACCGAATTGCCATTAATTCAAGCATCACAAATTTCCCTTTCATAGTGCCAACTGTATACCTTACCACCCATGCAGCAGCATTCTGCCTCTATCATGTCCAGATAACATACCTGGTGCTTAATTTACTATTACTGTAGCCATTGTGTGCATGCCTTGATACCTTAAGGCAGTGTTTCCCAACCAGGGCTGTATGAGAATTGAGGAATAAACAGAATAAATGCATACAAAATTTGGAAATTTGAAATACTACTAAAAATTCTAAATGTCACTCAGAAGACAAGAAAATTCTGCAGATTTTTCTTACATTACAAGCTGACTTATGTATATACAGCAGCTCCTTACAAACAATTTTCTAGACAATAATCTAGTGGTAACTGAATTGTGCTCCCATTTGTACACTTCTCTCAATTTTTACATATTTCCACAGGTAAGGGTTCCTCAAGGAAAGAAATGTTAAAGTTTACATATCATATAATTTTGTACTTACTGAATCTACAATAACTATAAATATCTCAGGGGAATTCATTCCCAGGTGGTTATCATCTACTTCTAGTGATCAACCAAAATCTTGGCTGCCACAGGTTGAAAGATGATCATGAGGTGGAAACAGTTATGACAATGGTTGATAATAAGAGTACTAGGACTTCTGTGGAACTGGAGTAGAAAGGCTTGTCCCAACATAAGACAAATGTCTGAACTGTTCCTATCACATGCACAAATAAATAATAAAGACAACATTAACTCATTTCCTGAACAACCCTCACTGTTACTAATACATGTAATTGTAATTAATGGCATTTTTATATAACAATGCTTGAATTTCAGAACCTTTCTACAGAGACTACCCAGCCAATGACAATTGTAAAGCCAATGGCAACTGTAAAATGTCCCACCTGTCCTCAGTAACAATATCTGTCCACCACTGACCTACAATTAAATCCTTAAAAATCTCTATTACTCTTAATAAATAGTTTTCATGCTGTGTCTAGAATTCTGAAGTGTTTAGGTACAAAAAATAAAGTAATTCTACAATACCTATAAATATCCAACCCCAACCTTTGTCAGCACTTCAAAATGGAGGAGGTGAAGTGAGATCTTCTGCTGGGGAGTACCCTGTTGAACTCAATCCGATGCATGGAGACTCATGTATATGTGATACACGACCAAAGTGCCAACAAAATAAACTTTTCTGGTGGGAGGGTTATATGTTGCAATAAATGGGTCTCAAAGGTCAACATCATAAAAGTAATTTAAAAATACATACAAAATACAAACAAATCCCCTCACACTTACTGGGGTTACATTACTTCCTCTGTACATGAATCATCTGCCTGGAAGACTAACCTGAAGGACACGAATCCAGTCCTCCATAGTTGCAATTGAATCAGCAGTGAGGTAGTAAGTCTTTTTACCAGTGGAAATCTCAAATGTAGCAGCACCATCAGCACGTGTAATGCGACAGATCTCGTCCAGGACTATCTGTCCTTGTGGCTTTCGGTTTATATCATTCTGTAACAGAAAATAAGCTCTCTTTGTTCCATTTGAGACTATTTACACACATGTAAGACGAAAATTGGCATGTGACTTTTTGGATTAATGGTACTTTACTAATTCCAGATACAAACCTGTGACTTCCAGTATGTGAGTACACCATTCCTGAGGACAAACCAACGTTTTCTCCATGTCTTTAACTTCCCTCCAAGTTTGGCCAAATGGCCAGCTTTTTCCAGAGATTCACCAGCAACTCTTTTGCTGGGGCTGTCTAGGTATGATGACACACGCATCAAAAGTGATGGCATTGATGACTCAATACTTGTAGTGTCTGCCCCACAGCAAGACAGAGCATCAGGAGGCACAGCATAGTCATCAGACATTCCTGACTCAAAGGATGTATCTGTCATATAACACGAAAGACAAAACAGCAAGTAAATCTGAAATTCATAAAGTGGTCCTTGTATAAAATGATTTATATGAGTAACTTCATTATACAGTGGAAGCACCAAACAGTGAGTAAGATTTAGTAAGGTCATTACAGTGACAAAATTAATCCTCAACATTAACTTCTTAATAGAATACATATGGAAAACTCTTAGATGAATGGTGGCTCTCTTTGCACCCCATCATTAAAATGACAGATTCGTGATCAGTTCCCATTTTTCCATAACATTTTGCATCAACTATACTTGCACTTCTGCTTCAAAAGCTCTTTATGGCTAGTGGTTCAAAAAGGTTTTGTTAATCCACCCTTCAGTGTCTCCCCCTTTTCATGTAATACCAGAATCTGTGAGCAGTAAATCCCCTATAAGTTTTAAAATATGAACTTCCCCTTTAGACCACTAACTTGTTTTACAGTGTACTCCGTCCCTTGGGTTGGCAATGGTGGTGAATATTTCCTGTGTTTTTGTTTCTTGTTTACATTAAAAAGTGTTAAACGCTACTTATGGCGACAAAATGAAAACAGATTTCACATGCAGTATGAGACAATACACTTGTGTAAAGTCAATGACTCAACAAAGAAAAAACAGTTAAGACAGAACAGATGAACTTCTTTGAAACTGTTTATCACAATGAAGAAAGAAAGACAAAATACAAACTATTCTTTGTGACAGCAGACAAGGAACACAGAAAATAATGTACAATGGAGAGAATACAGACTTGGATTTTAAGTTCTTGGAGTGGGTTTAGCAGAAAGGATGAGTTAGCATACCAACTGATGGACTAATTATAAAGCCAAAGCTAATCAATTTGCAATGACTAAGCACTTCCAGTGGTCTGAAAGGTCACATGATCCTAATAACCAGAACATCAGAGACATGAGAACTACATATGTCAAGCATCCTATCCAGGTACGTTAGGAACAAGCCACTGTCATTATGAGAATAATAATTCAAATGTGTTAATCTGATTATGTCAAACATCTGAAGAGTATAGACAGCATATGTGCCACTATCACAATGCACATTTTATATCAGGGCTGATTTAAAAACATCTCTTAGGTATGTACTGTTAAATTCTGATCATAGCATTCAGAACCATTAAGAACTGGTGCAACTTTAACTTCTTCACGTGTCTGACAAAAGTCTGATAGAAGTCAACGTATTTATTTTCATACACATATATATATATATACACACTTGAAGCAAAATGTGGGCCAAATATGGATGGGGCCTGTGGGCACACAGTGACTTGTGAGGAACATGTGCCTGGGATTTGTGGGGAAACAATAAATTGTGAGCAAAATGCTGTTGGAACTTGGTGGTATGCTGCAAATAGGGAGTGGTAATGCTGCTTGTAAGGGATGGCTGTTTGTCAGTGATCATTTTGAGTACAAGTATAGGATAATCTTTAATTTCTTGGTTCACATGTTGCTAATAACACTAAGAATGTTGAATTATTTTGCATTATTTGCATAAATCAGTGATGGTCACAGCACAGAAGAAGAAATATTGCTGCAACCACTATACTATTTTAAAGCTTAGTACCGTTCTGTGTCATGTGCAATGAGAAGTTCGGGAAAGGATGTGACATTTCATACCATAATCACCGTCAGGTACATGTATCTCTGTTAGCTGCAGAACTTTTACGAATTTTATAAATTACTGTTATATTGAGGTTCCACTATACCAACACACACTGAAAACTATGCAAGGATTAAGGGATGATGTATGAACACAGAAATTGTTTATTCCACCATATGTCTGTGTTCACAATGCATTCCTTTATTTATAAAACAATTTATATTTCAAACTTAACCACAACTGATGAAAATTAACAAAGAAATACCTCTCTTCATTGACTTAGAAGGTGAACCTGAAGAACTACGTTTTGCTGGTGACAGACTTGACGTTGTCTTCATACTTTTACTAGGACTAGATCCTGAACCACCAGTTGACAGGGAGGTGTCAGTGTTATCACTACTACTGTTTGTAGTACGGGTGTTGGTAACATTTGTTGAGGCAGGTGTATTAGTAACTGTGCTTCCAGGATGGTGGTGATGGTGATGGTGGTGATGATGGTGCACAGCTGACATACTGTTCTCAGCACCATGATTGTTATGCTCACCACCTGCAGTTACTGCACCTTCTCCATCACTTGAGTCATCACTTGAGTCACCAGTAAACGGCATAGACCGGATCTGACTTGCTCGCTGCAACAAGCCAACAAGTATTACACGCATGTTTGCTCCTCTCATTCATAACACATTATGAAGCATCCTTTTCACAGCTCTACAGCAAGTGAAACTAAGTATGAGAAAATACTCTTTCCTGTATATGACATGAACTCACAATCACAGTAATCAAGATTGCATTTGGAATACAAGAAAGTAAGAGTGATGTTCAGTAAAGGCTAATGGCCTGTGTGAAGTGTTTTTAGGCAAAGAATCCTTCACTAAATCATGCTGCCATGCATTACAGTGCCAGAAAAACTACTCTTTACATAAATTATTACTTTTTAAGAGTTTAGTTCAGTACTGTGTTTGTACATATTGTCACTACATGCACGGAATTTGTAATTATTTATGTTAGTTCTATAATTTACTATTTAATCTAATTTGTGTGTCATTACATTTTAATGCACTCAAGTCTACTATACAGATAGTCTTGCTTATATTTCAAACTTTTAATTTTATTCCCACTTAAGCATCTTTGTACATTTATCACCTTACAGTCTCAAGAGATAACACATTCAATTAAAATGTGGGCAATGTTCTTTTGATTATTATTCCTTTTTATTACATGAGAGGACAATATTGAAAAGAATGAAGAGGCAATATTATTGCAAGGATTTACGTGAGCCAAATGGGTTCAGAATACATGCCAATGGGATATTTTGCAATTATACATGTCATACTGGTCTTACTACTCTCTACTCAATCATCATCTGCACAGTTTGGAACCTACTGGTCTGCTCTGGATCCAAATCTGGAGCAAGAATTTCTACAATCTTATCAATCGTTCTGCTCATTTACTGCAGATTCAAATCTACTGTGGACATATGAAGGGGTGCTGATAAGTCCTTAGCCCGACCAGGAAGGAGACAAGCTACACTGACCAAACTCGGGATTTATTCAACATACTCCCAGTGCAGCTCAATACACTTCTTAGCCCATTGCTCTAACTTTTGCAAGGCACTCAAAAAAAATTCAGGATGGCCGTCGAACCAGGTCTCCGGGGCAGCAACGACCTCTACGTTGGACCAAAAATGGCTGCCTTCCAATTGTTTTTTCAGTCCAGGGAACAGGTGGTAGTCTGACAGGGCCAGATCTGGAGAATAGGGTGGGTGATCAAGACAATGGAAGCCCAGGCAGGCCAGTTTCTTCTGGGTTGCAAGTGCCTGGTGAGCCGGGACATTGTTGTGCATTGATGACCTTCCCGTGGCCTTTTTCTTTCAAAATGTCCTTCAATTGCACCAGCAGAGATAAGTAATACTCCACGTTGATAGTTTGGCCCTTTGGAAGATAATCAATGAGGAGGATGCCATCGTGATCCCAAAAAATCAAGGCGAGAACTTCCAGCGGATTTTTGCACTCAGAATTTTTTGGGGCACAGTGAGCTGCTATGCCACCACTCCATTGATTGTTGCTTTGTCCCTGGGTCATAGTGATATAACCAGGTTTCATCCATAGTCACCAATCATGACAGGAAATCATTTGGAATGCGCCGAAAAAATTCCAAAAGTTGCTCAGATGACTGGCACTGTTGACGTTTTTGATACGCATTCAGGCATTTCGGGACCCACTTTGCGGAGAGCTTCTGCATGTCCAAATCTTCATGAATGATGGACCCAACCTGCTCACGTGAGATGCCCAGTTGCTCAGCTACTGATTTAGCCGAAATCAGGCGGTCTTCCAAGATTAGCTCGTGAATTTGATCAATAATCTCTGGGGTAGTCACTGTTTTGGGTCGTCCAGGACGAGGCGCATCACAGGTGGAAAAATCACCACATTTAAACGGGCCACCCAGTTTTTGATGGTGGCATACAATGGCGCATGTTCCTGTAATGTTTCTATCAGAATGGTGTGAATTTCCTTCGGCGCCTTGCCTTGCAGGAAAAAAAAATTGATGACAGCTCGCATCTCTATGTTGAAATCGCGTGCATCATCTGACATGCTTCCTTTCAGCCTTTGTAACAAGAAAAGACTTGCAATTCGGCACATGAACAGACCCCTCTTTTCAACAACACTATCGATTCCGTCCTACAACATCGGGAAGTAGATCGAGCTAAGGACTTATCAGCACCCCCTTGTAGCTAATGATGAGTAGTTCACAGCATATAACTATATGGTGTCTCGGGGACAATGCTACTTCATCGTGAAGAGGCACCATTTACTTTTCTTGCATTTCATTATGCTCCATATTTTTTAAACTGTTATAATAAAAGTTACACACTGCTAATCATATACCCATTTTTGATAAATGGTGGTCACTTTTCTGAAAATTTGTTGAAAGTCCACTTTGATCTTTATGCAAGATGTTACAGCATAGAAATACAATCGAAATTAAGTTCACAAGACCAGTTTCAACACAATCTGTTAAGTGCATGATGCAATAAACTATGTGAATAAACATGCAAGCACAGAAGACCTCTCCACTCAGGTAGACAATGCACAAAACACAGAACTGTGAATTACATACACAGATATTTTCATTCTAACATAACACATTCCTTCTTGCATCAAAGTGCAGGTTCTTACCCCCTTGACAGTAGCATAGACAGGAACACTGATGTCACAATAGCCCTGTGCTGAACAAGCACCTGAGGGTTGCTTCAAACTGTTATTGTTTGCTGTGTCAGCAGTACCAGTCTCAGCACCCACTGGAACCACCTGTAGCCCATCTGCTGCCACCTGATAGATTCGTGACTCCCAAGATGGAAAACGGTGAAGTGGTGGAGTAGGAGGCTTTCCAGCACATTCCATTGAGAGTGACCCTCCACTATTGGTACTACTTGTACTGCCACCTATTGGTTAAAACACCTTATATTGTACACAGAATGTCTACAGCTGTAATTACTACAAGGGCATATTCTACTATGACAAGAGGCTCTTTTACTTTCACTTTCATGAAAAACAGGAATATTCATTTGATACCTGTGACTTGAAAAAATAAAAAAATAAAATGGAAACATGATTCAATAATTAATGGGCAAACAGACACTGGTAACTGAGTCATATTTTGAAATATGCATATCCTTAGAAAATTTAAAAGATATAAAAACATTTAAAGAGATGTAACTATTTGATTTTCATAACTATTAGTGCCATACTGATTGCATGAAGTTTATACAGCCCATTGTCTTGAAGCCATGATTCTGCTTGTGCTTGTGAGGTACATGAGCTATGAATCCACATGGCTAATGCCAAAAACAATTATGCTTAAAATAAAAATATTGTTTTGAGATATTTTCATATTGATAGTTGAAGATGCATAAGTTTTCAGGTATACTAGAACCATCAGATATTACAAAACTTGTGGCAAATTTCAGGAACCAATTTGGGTACAGAATATGGTACTAATGCTAATGTTGAGCACTTACACATAATTCAAGTTATTTGTTTGAAGAGTTCAGCTCTTTATTGTTGACAGTAAATGCATCCAGATACCTGCAGTCATAGCTTTCAAGTAAATGACTCATACCATTATAGGCTACTGTACACAAGAAAATGTGAAACAAATAGCTACTGAGACTGCACACTCAAGACTGAAGAAGCTATGGATACAGATGTCTAACCAGACTGGTAAAAAAACGTTACATCCAACAGAAGCAAAGTATTATTTGATTTTTATACCTACTATGTTTCTTTAAACACACATTCCTCGTCTTATAATTTTCTTTCCTTTATTTCAGACACTGACATAGTAAAATACAAAACTGAAACACTTTGTCTATCAAAAATAACAGGAATCAGTAACTTTGGCTTCTGTTGTCCTGTTGTTAGGGAAACCAGACACCCTTTTACTATTATGATTCAGTTTACAATAGTCCTGGGTATTACAACCATATCCTAAGCTGCACTATAACAAATCTATGTTTAATGTCATAACAAAAAACAGAAGTTTCACCTATGTATGAAACAAGTACAGGTAGGAAGAACAGGGAGTTAGATAATTTTACAGCATATATGCCCTGTCTTTGATTACCATGAAGTAATAACTTTTAATGCTTCATCCTAAATGTATAGGTCAACAAAACTGAGCAGCTTGTAGCAACACCCTCTACAGTAGTTTAACAGCAGATAATTTACCAACGCCTACCCATAAATCTTGCTTTTAACTAAAATAAAATGAAATCACAAGAATAAATAACCACTGCAATAAATTATTCAGTCATGTGGTGGGCCGCATTCTGTAATTAAAGAAAGATCAGTTTGTAGGATGCACAAAATGAACTGGCGGGCCACATGTTTTGAGACACCTGATCTAGTCTATATAGTGTCAATGGTAGATATGAATGTTAGGGCACAGATGGAATGACTCCAGGGAAGTCTGAAAGTAAGGTTCCAAGTTTCGTTTATTTCGAGTACATACAAGGTACAGTAAGTAACCATGGGGCAGCAACAGGTAAATATGCAGACTATTTTTCAATATAGATGTGACATCTGTGGAGTCACTCATTAGAGTGGCAGATCAAAGAGTCAGAGCCATGAGAGTAAAATAAAGCATCCTGCACAAGTTGCTGTAGCTTGACCTCCTCTTTGGCATTTTTATCAGTTTGGGAGCATAACCTCCAAGATGCTTTATTTTGAAGAACAGGTGGAAGTCAAAGTTTGCCAAATCAGGACTATAACAAGGATGCAGAAGAATCTCCCAGTGCCAGGTGCTCAAGAGGGTTCCCTGTGGTGTAAGCAATGTGTAGCCAGGCATTATTATGCAAAAACAGCACTCTTGACAGCAATCCAGGTCTGCTGTAGTGAAAAGCCTCCCTAAGTCTGATTGGTGTGCTATGATAGGACTGGCATTGCTTGCTACACCACTAAGAGTTAAATTCACCAAAATAACTCTGTGCATGTCCCAAAAGATAGTCTCTTATCACCCTTTCCGGGTTGTAGGTTTGAATTTATTTTATGGGAAACCAGGACGCTTCCATGTCACAGATTATGCTTGACCATAGACTATTACAATCACAATGGATTTCCAATGGATTTCAATTGAACAACTTGCATCCAAGAAAAATAAATTATAGATCAGACTTCTTCCCTTATCCATTCGTTCCGTATGTTCATTGTGTTCCAGTGATGCTTAGAAGGATGTTCTATCTGCATTAGTGTAGAAGCTGGCCACCTGGTAGCAGGAATAATGTACTAACATACAAGAGTCATGCACTGCTGTGAGCATCATATTCGTGGGAATAAAACAGGGAAACTTTCTTCTGACTTGTTCTTGTAATTGACAGAACAAAACCAAAGTACACAGAGAAAAAATTATTTCAGTGCCACTTTTTAAAACCAACAAACCCATATGGACTGCCTCTGAATCTAATCCAGGCCTCCACAGTGAAAAGCTGGTGACCGCCTCATTTACTGCATTAAACGTGGCACATTATCATAAAATAACAGAAAAAACAACAACCATCATAAGAAATCATGTCATTATTTGCAGTGAACTTCCTCAGCATGCACTGGAAGTAATGGCTCTGTCTTATGCACCGCTTCACTTCTCAAAATTGTTTGAGTGAGACTTGACAGGGATATGACTCTTCATGTTCTAAGAACTATTGTCAATCCACAACTAAGGCAATACAGCAACAGTCACTGCATGTACAATACTTAAAACATCCTACACTGAGAATGAATGCATTACCTTGCGATGCATCTCGGTGATTTGACAATGAGGTGCTGCCTGCACCCAGCCAGGGCACCCTTTCGTGGCTGGGTGTGTAAATCTCTGCATAGTCATGTGTTGTCTCATCTCCTCCACCAGAAACTGCAGTGCAAGGAAGGGATGAAGATGGAAACAGTGCAAGACTCTCCACTGCAGCCTGTAAGTCCTGGGTTAGCAATGAACTGGATGTATCTACCACCCCTGGACAAAGAATCCAAAAATACAATTTGCCTTATGAAAGTATACACATCAAGAATTAAATTATACCAAACTGAACTAAAGTTCCTTACACTGACTTCATCCAAGTCACATATAATGCCAGAATTAACAATGAATGCTGTGACACTCAACAAATTTTGAGCTCTGTAACACATGAAACTATACAGCATAAGTGAAAAGATAACAGAGGAAAACTGCACTACTTGAAAAAAACCTGCACAACTGTACCTTTTGTCCATAATGAAACCAACCTTAATTCAAGTACACTATATTAAAAAGTACGGGGTAAACCTACAACTTGAGGATATTAAATGTGTATTGTCCAAAATGGATTCACAGCCAGTGGATGTTTCATCATAAGGAAATATATCTCAAAAGGAAGATCATGGATCCAAAAATATACAGCTATACAAATTTTACGTTATGGCACTTACAGTAAAAACCTAACAGTTATTTCTCTTGAAATATTTTTGTATTCATAAGCACCTCTTCAAACATGGCCTTGTCCATCAATGGCAAAATCTTTAAGAATTCAACATCACTAATACAGCTTAATTCATGTAAAAATGTAAGTATGTATGTAATTGTTCAAAACAACTTTTATCTCACGCTCTCCTGGAGTAGTTACATCAGTAAATAAAGAACTATCCTACACAGATTTAAGTAAAAATGTAGGAACAACACCACAGGATCACAGAATACCAATCTGTTATGGTCACCATGGATAACACCTTAAAGTTCATCTCATGGTAATTCACCTGGAATATGAGGAAGAGTTACACTTCCACTGCCACTGTGTGAGTGAAGGCCATGGCACCCAACCTCAGCAGTCGGCTGCTGCTGCTGCTGCTGTTGCTGTTGCTGTTGCTGTTGCTGTAGCTGTCTCCGCTCCATCTCTGAATATGATGGCTCCATTCCAGGTATTCCTGATCCTCCACTATTTCAGGAAAATAATGACTGCTGGTGACTCAATCATACATTTAATTCATTTTTGAGTGAGATTATAGCATTTAATATTAATGTGCTGTAATAATAACCCTGAAATTTGGGCATGATAAAAGAGCACAAAGAGCTGACCCTTGTTTCAGACTCATTGGCCTGTTCTAAGTGTATCAGTTTGTCATTTCTGTCATTTAAACAGGTGTCAAAAGATATGCAGCAAGCCACTTAAACAAAAGACCAAAGGTTATGCCATGCTCATAATTAAAACTGATATGAACATCAGATAAAATTTTCAACGAGTGAGCAAGCAGACAGAATTTTAAATTTACAAGAATACACTTAAAATCTACAAATTATAATACTTAAATTATGTCACTGTGCAAATGCTACATTTTTCACACATCATAAAGCTGCAACTATGTACATTGTTTACTTTCAACTCAAGAGGAAACATGTGACATACAAAGAAAATTAATTAATTTTGTGTTACCTCAAAGATGAGTTGCCTGTAGTTGGTGCTGTGGCTGTAGACTGTGGTCGTGCCGGCATATCATGCAGAGGTAAGGTTAGAGAATCATCACTGGTGGTGGTGGTTGTAACATCCAAGCTCAGGCTTGCTCTTGATGAAGATCCCTGCAACCATTGTTAATTAGCGTAATTTTCTTACGAGTAATAAGATTTCATCAAGCAGCTTCTGTGTTGACTCAGTGTCAAAATTATCACTAAGTTCATAGTTTCTGTACATTTAGGCTTTAAATGTGATTGCTGTATGAGACCATACCAGCTGTCATAACACCATAATACTCCACAACAGGCATAACAAAATATTTCAGGGCTAAGAACGACTTTTAAAATTTCATGCACAGAAGTGAGTAACAAATTATTTTAAAACACAAGAATCTGCCACAAAAGCACAGAGAGGGAGCAGAGGTACAGTTCAACTCTTTCTTTATTCTCAGTGCTAGATGGGGGTAGATGGTTAACGCCATGCCCCGGCCACTTTACCCCCGTGAATGAGTTGGTACACTTTCTAAAGGAGGCTGGGTGGGCCCCAGGGTTGGTCTAGACAGGTGGTAAAATTCTTGCCCCTACTGGGATTGGTTCCCTGAACCATCCAACCCATAGCAAGGCACATTAGCTACTATGCTATCCCAGCCCACAACAGATTATTCTAAAAACATTTTATACACACATATGTAATAAAATACACATATAAATTTCATGCTTAAATAAAATATATCAATCATGATTACAATTTTAAACAAAAAAGTTGTGTACATTCACATGTTTTTAATAGGATAATAATGTTACAAGGACCCTGACACTGTACTTTGAAGCTAATTTACCCTAAATATAAACATATTTAGTGACGCTATCTTTGTACACACATTAACACATTCTTCCATTAGCACTCTCCTATGTCTTATACGATACCAATATTTCTATCATGGGTAATATTATCCCTGTTAGTTACAGAGAACCATGGGCTTATGCTGCACCTACAACAACAATATTGTCTGCACTCTTGCATATTAGCCACTTAGGTCTTCATCCAGGCCACACATAAGCTACAATTTGTAAGAGTTCCAGCACAAGAGAGAGATGTGATATGACACATTGTTTTATTATCTTATTAATGAAATTTATTTGATCAGACTATCTTATAATGTAATTCTTCCAGCTCAACTTTACAGTTTCTCACCCCTGTGCTTGACCTGTCTTTGCCTACTCCAGCCACCAGCTGACTGTGTGCCAAATGGTTCCTCAGCAGTTCCAGTTGGGCATTGCACTTCTGGTTCTGTTCACGAAGGTGCTGATTCTGTTCTTCAAGCTGCAATAAAGTAACCACCCAATTCATCAACCAACTCTTTATACATCCATGCCTGGTGCATCATCATCCACGCATACATAAAATGTACAGTCAACAGTTCTGAATATTTTAAGAAAGCATAATTCATGGTTTTATTCTTATGGCAATAGCATACTTACTTTACTGTTACGTTCCGACTACCTGCACTGCAGTTAAGCCTGTTATTTTTATGCAACAAGACATTCGTAGATGTGCAACAAAACAGTATTACTTCTTTTTCTATATATATACTTCACTGCCTGCTTGTTTATAATGTTTCATGTCTTCATGTTAATTCACAAAACAACTCATTCAAGAATGATACATAAAAAATACTCTATATGCAATTTTTTTCCCAAAATTATGAAAAGGAGGACAGAAAGATAAACAGGTGTGAAGTGAATGGCAGCAAACATTACCCGAATTTCATCTGTTCTCAGTTCTGTCATGCTACATTATGTCTAAATGCAGAAACTAACCCACCTCCCGAAGTTTATTGGTGACCCACTCTTTGATCTTGGCTGCCTTTGCTTCCACCTGTTTGGCATCTTGCAGTCGTAACAGGCGCTGGAACACAAGTCAACATCCTACAGTAAGAAGCTTACTATCGACGATGACAACATTCACATCACAAGTGTAAGAAGCACTAAAATGAAGCAAACAAGTGTACACAAAATAAGTCCTATTTCACTACAAATAACCCGGGTTTGACCTTCAGGTGACCGTGCATTGTGATAAATTCGTATAATAAAACAAAGCAGATTCACTAATTTCTCAAATTTATTTTTGGAATAAAACTCTACATGTTTCGGACAGTTCCTCTCTCCATCATCAGGAGTTTTTCACTATACACACAGCAATGGTATATGTCAGCAAACCTGTATGACATATACCATTTCTGTGTGTACAGTGAAAAACTCCTGATGATGGACAGAGGAACTGTCCAAAACATGTAGTTTTATTCCAAAAATAAATTTGAGAAATTTGTGCATCT
>Ga0136643_10009509_pt1 | contig 14307 bp, 4 predicted proteins | sample TergutLab28metaG_FD_96883 | JGI IMG/M metagenome (GOLD analysis project Ga0136643, IMG submission 96883) | Labiotermes labralis P1 segment gut microbial communities from Petit-Saut dam, French Guiana - Lab288 P1 (version 3) (version 3) | ecosystem: Host-associated > Arthropoda: Insects >... | reverse complement strand
GTTCTGGAGGCAGCTGTAATTTGGTACAAGAAATTTCATTTCATATAGTACAATTTTCTTAATTTTTGGTACTTTAAGACTATTTATGATAACAATCAATTTATTTGTCATTGATAGCGTAAAACAATTGCGAATCAAGATAATTTTAGAATTTTACTGCTGCCTTTTTTCCGAATATCTTGGAGTGCTGGCGTCCTAAATTCAGCAATTTTTAACAGTTTTCGCAATCGGGTTGAGTTTGGCACGATTTTGGAGGGCCTTCGAAATTTCAGGGGGGGGGTTGTTTGAACCTGCCAACCCCCCCCCCCCCCCAATACGCCACCGTGTAGGAGGAATGAAGGCTTTGTATCTGCGCGGAATTTTTTAAATATCTTGTCTAAATCATCGTTGCAAACCTCGATTTCTCGGACCACAGTTTGTGACTGGCGTATATATGACTATGCCTATAGCATTTTGACAGACTGTAGCCTAGTTTTACCAGATTAAACCGTTTCGTTCTGCATGGCGTGAGGTCCCAGTTCCCCTCCCCCCTTCCCCGCATCATGTTGCACCACGCGTGTGCTTTGTGCGAGCATAAAGAATGTGGTTGTTTTTAATTTCCCTAATGGAGAGGCCCAGTTTGCTGCAGGCAATGTAGCTATGGCCCAACCATAGTTTATATGCACCATACGTGTTATGTATGTGAGGGAATACTGAAAATGTTTAAATATATTCCATTTTATTTGTGCAAAACGAGACCAGCTCTTTTTTTTTCTATTAGCTTACAGCAGTACGTCAAGGAACAAGTTGACCGTTCCTTAATAGGTCAACTATAGACGAGTCCCTGTATTATTAGTTTTATGTTTATGTTGACAAGTGTATAAAATACAGGGAAAATATTGTCTCTCCTTGCCAAACTAAACCTCTAAGCTCCTATGGAAGTCTATATTAAAACTTGTCTAATTTAATTTTGTATCTTACAAATGAGACATATTTTGAGTGTATGAAGCTACAAGAGAGTTTTTCTCGTCCCTCTACATGATTCCTAATCTTACAATTCATAAGCAGCAGCCACAGCACTGAAGAAAGAATATTAAATGAATATATTAACTATATAATAATTAAAATGGAGACTGGGAATAAGAATTCAGATGGAATAAAAGGATTAGTTTTATACCTAAATAATCCACTGCATTATTCAGAGAGCTTCCTTGAGTTAAATATGAGCGTTTCATGCATATTCACTGACACGCATATACGTACAAACGTATGACAAAGGCATATATACCTACACACAATTTCTTTTATATATATATATATATATATATATTACATACACACACACACACGTACCTACATACAGATATGCTTTGATAGAAACACACACACATATAAGAAGACATAAATTCTTACATACATTCTTACATACACATACGTGTGTGTGTGTATATATATATATATATATGCATACATACATACATACTTACACGTGCATGCACAATTCATACATATGTACATTAATAATACACTTACTCACTTACTTACTTAATTATTTACTTACTTAATTACTTACGCACTTACTTAATTAATTACTTATTTACTTATTTGCTTGCTTGCTTGCTACAATTTTCACAAAGCTTACAAAAGCTGAACGGTATTATGTGACGATATTTTATACCAGTATAGGGGAAAAGCCTTCAATTACAGTAACCATTTTTATGCTTAAAAGTTTTTACTGCAACGTGTTTCGGCTTGTATAAATGAACTAGCGTCAGGCTGACAAGGTACTGAAGAAGAGCTATCATGTAGGACACCTTATACCGTTTTACACGATGTACTGTACGTCTATGTTTGAGATCTCACCTTGCAGTATCACTAAGGCAGGTAGGATAAGCTGAAACCATTAGATTAAAAAATAATATCAAGCGTGTGTAAAACCACAAACAAATTAAAAATGGCTTTAAAATAGTTGTAATTATAAATAACGTGTTAGTTCTTCAAGATAGTAATGCCGACCTAGGTCAGTGATGTCGGCCTCGGTGAAAGCTATGTTTACTTTCTTTGGTAAATATTCCCATTACGAGGAATGTTACAGTTGTCATCATTCTGTGTTTTTCCTATTATTCTACTCAGCAAGTTGTTTTCCGTGGAAATGTATCACTGATTGTAAGAGAATATCGCAAATCCCCTGACACGGTATTGCTTTTATACGCTGCGACTGCCTGAGAATTTTATACCAAATGTTAAAACAGCAGGTTCAGTAAACTTAAAATGTACTGGTAAAATCATTTTAACCCCTTAAGTAAAATGTGAGACTTTTTACTAAATTCACGCATGATCGAAAATAATTCGCAAAGAATTTTTGGTCGTACTTTTTTTTATGAAAATACGACAAACAGTTTACCCGCTGATATCAGGTTACCAACGGACAAACAGAAGCTGTCTCCAAGTAATGCGTTCTTCCTTTCGTCATAAATAACACCTAAAAATAAGAGTCATGAACTATCTGTGTAGAATGCAGAATTCTTAATGTTAATTGTGGTGTTTAAAGAAAAGAAGAACTTTTGAATAGTGAAATTAAACGGCTGCAAGGCATAAAGTATAATAATATTACACACAACCAAGTGCAGTCAAATACATTTTAAACCTACCAGTCAGTTACTATTTCTATCGATATAATTTGTTGCATGTACAATCGATATGACAAGAAATTTAATCGTTTAAAAAAACAGTGTCTTAGGTGACATCTTCCCTTTACGTATCTCACATCAGTCAAGTGCTAATTTTACTGTGTGGTAAACACGACTATGTGGACAGTAATATTAACATTTGATTGAAAAGAAATACACAAAGAGACGATGTCACATAAGATGTTCTTGTGTAGTCAGGCTCATTTCGTCAAGAGGTATAGGAACACAAAGAGAAAACTATTCATATGTAATTAGTGTACTATCCAACCAATGCACTTATTGATACGTACGTGTACAATGGTTGGATAATATACTTATTATAAGAAAATTCACGGTATGAATACATATAATATTGATATGTAAATCAAATATAGCCCTCTCCATGGTATCTCTACTTTGTCGAAGGCTACCGCCGGGTGAAAGGGCTTGCGTGGCCAAATGATCCTAAGAGCTATACCAGCGGTAGCATTAGCTACTGGTAGGGCTACCCTTGCTGGACAGGTCGTAGGTGATGGCCCAGACGAAAGGGGATACCCTGGTCCTTCAGGTTGGGGGTTGGGAGTGAGACTAACAACCTCACCCCGTAAAAAAAACTAATTGTTACGAAACCTCGGAAAGCCTCAGAAGAGGCCTGGAGGCGTATAGTAAAGGAGGCCAAGGCCCACCCCGGACTGTAACGCCACCGAAGAAGAAGAAGAAATCAAATATATACTTAAACCTTATCCTGCTAACGTGGAGAATATGGTGAGCTCCAAATAATGCCAGAAGATGGCAGATGGGATTTAACTTGGCGTTTAAAGAGTTAAGCAAACAATATCATAAATTTGTGTTTAGAAAGTAACACTGACACTTGATTGAAACACAGTCCCGCTATGAAAGCTGAAGTTTAAACACAGCATAAACGACCGACACCAAAATTCAGAGTAGGAAATTTTTGCGGAGGATGAAACGAAAAGAGGAATCTTTTCGTATTTGAAACCCATTGCCTATAGGGATGAATAATAGCATGTCATAAATTTGTACCCTAAAAACCCCCGTCCTTTTTATGTTTTGCGATTCGTTCACAAGCAATTGGAGATAAGCTATGATTCAACAAAGTGTTGGGATAAATTGCACATCTCGTGCGGAAACAGCATCTCACAGCCATCTTATAGCAAGACACCAAGGGAAACTTAAACTCCTTATTACAGGCAAAGAGTCAAAGCACTGGTCTCCTTTGTTTCTTTTCACCACAAAACTTGGTGATATCAGATGAAGGAATATCTCCCTAGGGACTCGTAACGCATAACATATACGCAGCTAGCGAGAACAAATAGGGCATGAGATAGGAAAAGTCTTTTTATTTAATTTCATATTATTTTTCTGGCGCTTCTGTTGTCAGAAAAGGACATTTCTCTGGACAGATTTACAGAAAAACAAGACAGTTTCTGGCGTCAAATCCTTTTTGCCTTTTGTACATGTTTCGCGATAATGATGCCTTTCGCCTTCTTCAAAGAAATATGTGAAGATGGGAAAAATAAGATGTACTTGGAAGAAGAAGATGTAGCTTGCACTGACGAAAAGCCTTCCATGTTCAATGTTAATAAAAATCCAACCAGATGCAACAGCATGTAGATATTTATTTATTGCAAAGTCACTCTACATGTTTCGGGTGTCACAGAACCCATCATCAGGAGTACTAAAAACTGTAACCGCAGCCTCCGGTACAGGTCATACTGTAAAATACAAGGATTAACTTCAGAAGCTAACAAGCCAACACACACTGTTAGTTCATTCCAGTTAAACCTTGTATTTTACAGTATGACCTGCACCGGAGGATGCGGTTACAGTTTTTAATACTACTGATGATGGGTTCTGTGACACCCGAAGCATGTAGAGTGACTTTGCAGTAAATAAATATCTGCATACTCTTGCATCTGGTTGGATTTTTATTAACTTTGAATTAAGATGCACGGAAACATGCCTCCCATGTTATTGACGTTTATCTCAATTATTTAACCCTTTACAGACGAAACGCAGACCGCTCTATTTAGAGCCCCAGTCCGTACCGCGCTGTAAACACTTTTCATCTCGGTCATAAAAACCAATCAGTTTATGCTGTAAGTGGCAGAAGTCGCTGTTTGTTCTCAGATAAATACAAAACACATAAATACAGTGTGGGCAGAATTTCAGTTCTGAAGTTTTAAACCTGTTGGTACACGCAAGCAGTAGGCTTTAAAAGGTTAACATTTATAAAAACCTCATACAACCAGCTATAAGCTGTCTTACTGCTGTGTCATGGAAACACTGGTAACACTGCTCGTATTAGCATGATGGGATCTGGGGCACTGTTCGGAGATATGGGTCTCTATTGGATATCTGCTGGTATTCAGGTTACCATGACTGACATTCTGCCTGATATCCCTCAGAACTTACAGGATGTTATCAGTTTTCCCAACTGAGCCATTACGTGTCACAATCAATTTAATAATCTACCTTGTGTTTGCAGTAAGATCAACTTATTTGTGCTATAGGATAGACCTACAATCTATGAAGTTGAAACATCACGGTCAGATGCCTAATGATTTCTCAGTGCGACGCTATTCGAGGTAGATAATTTGGAGCCTACAATTACATGTCAATTCAATCAATATTTAGTCTGTTTTGCCACAGGTCCGTATCCTCTTGAAAAGCGAGTTTTACATAGAATGCAATCTCGTGCTTCACCTTTCAATTTCCAGTATCATCTATTTTCCTTGATGTCATCCAGTAGCTGCTTACTTCTTCTTCCTCGTCTACCCGTCACTTCTTTATTCCTACTATCTTTCATACAGTAATATGTTTTAAAAGACAGTTCCTTTGCAGGATGTGACCAAACCAGTTAGCCTTCCTCTTATTTATTTTATTTAGGTTATTTCTTTCCTTTCCTGTACACAATACTACTGCGTTTCTCACACGATTAGTCAAGCTAATCTTTTCCATCCTCCCATTTAATAACATTCCAGGTATTTTGGATCTACTTTGCGAATTTTCCATGTTAATTCATGATATCTTGAAACGTTTCTGCGAATCAGAGTTAATAATTTACTGGTCCATGCACCCTAACACCGCAAAAGATAGATTTTCTTTAACAGTGAGGTCTAACCCTAAACTCTTGCACATATTCCTTTATGTTGTTTCTTTATGTTAAGTCATATTTAAAGTAATTTAGGTTTTGTTAATTTCCGAACTTTCAATTAATTTCTAATTTATTTTCCGAAATATCGAATTTTCGGCACTCTACAAAGCTGTGCTGCCAGTGCAGCACTTAACTAGCTTCTTCCTGTCTTGTATAAGTCCAATTTGCTGGTGAGAAGATCTTCTGCTGCTGAATGACGCTTTTGCTATGAAGATCCTGGGTTTAATTTCGTGTGTACTTCTTGCATTTAAATACCGAGTTCCTTCCTCGCTGAAAACACATTGTCTCTCCGTTAAAAAAAAATTGTTTCTCGCGAAAGTGATAAGAAACACATGAATAGTGCCTGCAGGTAGAATTCAGAGTGTTAACTCCTTAAATCATGCAGTAACTTTAACATCCACTATATTCTAAAAAGTTTAAACTCATGTTGAGAACGTAATAAAAAGTTTATGTTCATGATTTATTATGGATGATGGCAAATAATATGCAGGGAATTTCTTGCCACTTGCCTGTCCTTGTGCCTGTTAGCTTGACACAACTTCATTGTATTTAAATACATAAACTAGAATGGCGTGCTTATTTATACAAGTTTCCCTGTATTTAAAGAAACGTAGTTTTCTTCAAAAAATCTACGGTTTTCTTATAAAATTTTCGGAAAGGGGAAGTTGGCTGCAGCATTATTGCATCTGACGTGTATCCGGGAAATGCCCAGATCAAGACCCGGATGTACCCTGTAATATTCTCGCAGAGGTTCTTTTTGTATTTCTCGTTCCATCAAGACAAAGGCCTTGACGTGCTGAAATAGGTCACAACTGCTTCCTTGCACATCAAGTGTCAGCAATTGTTCACATATTAGCCTTCCCCTCGACGTTATGTAGACTGAGATTCTGATGATATCAGTAAGTAGGTCAAGTGAATAAGCATAAATGAGAAGGTAGGAAGGGTAGCGAGGAAGTTTGCAGACGGTGGTTGTTGAAGTCCGGTTAGAATACGCTGAGGGCAGGCAGCTACCAGACCGGTCCAACGTCGAGTCACACTCGATAGTGCTGTGAGTGGCACCAGAACACTGTCGATCTTAAATCGACACACTGTTTTACTAAGTTTTACGTAATGGTTATAAGCTCCTTTCGTCTGGTGACTGGTCCCTGAAATCTGAAGATTAGAAAGTATGGGCAGAGTTAATTTGGACATGATAACTGAAATGCACGGAAGAAATTTGGAATTAAAAGAATTAACTGTTTCTTACAACATTATAGGCATAAACGTGTTGTGGGACTTGAGGAAATTTGTCAAGCTTGCGGACTTAGAATATTTTCAACATGATTTCGCAACCTGTGTTTCGTTTTCGCCGTCGGACGTTACTGGGAAGGAAGAAGCCAATGGTTGTCAAGACTGTCATTACTGCTGGATACGCGCTTAAAGCTGGTTTCAACTGAAATACTTTGTATGGTGGCGTAGAGAGATGTCTTATTGAAAGTTTTCATATCAACTCGGTTGGTTATTTATCTACATCTGGTCAAACAGATGGGTTTGTAGTTCGTAGTAAGGATATTCCACCTGTGTCATTTACTGAGATTGTTGATACTATAGAGGTCATTTGTTCAAGAGTCAGGCAAATATATATCAACACAGATAGTATAGCTAGAATGATGCAGCATTCTTGAACAGAATTTATCATACAGCAGGACGCTTGCTGTTCTGTCTAGTTAGCCACGTTTGTCATAAGAGAAGAGAAGAGGGGTCCAAAGCGTTGGCAGGTGAACTCATTCATGCACTTTAAAGGCAGGCACTTCTTTTGTCTTGGATTCTGGATACAACAACGTTGTGAAAACTTAGTGCATTTTCTTTTTTAGATGGAAAGTGAGGAAGTAGGAGGGTGTTGAAACATGTGCTCTATTAGGATTTTACGCACCTTAGTATAGTAATCGCTTCCCGACGTTTCGGGACAACCTATCGGTTCCACCTTCAAGGATCAAGCAGTCCAAGAATTCTTCCTTCGTTGCCAAACCCTTGAAGATGTGATCAATAAGTTGTCCCGAAACGCCGGTAAGGTATTATTATTCTAAAGTGCGTAAAATCCCAAAAGAGCTCAGATCTCATTTGCATCGCGGCAGAAGTCTGAAATCACCTGGAGAGGGTGTTTCTATTCTGGAGCTATAATAATTTCCATATCTGTGAACCTACGAAATACAGCAGACAAACACTGTACGGTGTTCCGGTTAGCCTTCTTCCGAATCCTTCATTTATCGCTCGGCAGTCTTACGGAAATTTTCTCTCCCGAGCAGACAGAGCAGTGAGGTTTCTCACCCTTTTCATTTTACCTTGGAAATAACTGGGTCTAAGACGTCCGCAAACTTTGCAACATATGATTTCAGATACGTGCCACGTGATATTACCGGAAATTGCCGAAAATCAGTTGAGTACAACTGCCAGTCCGGCACTCAGCTGTCCACTACAGCAGAACGTATGGCCATGGTTATCTAATCGAAGCTTCACAGGAGAAGAGACAGCCTTCAGTGCCTATTACTCGGTTGCAATGATAGAGACTAACTCTTCGTAACGGACCTGTCATGGTAAGTTTCTTCTTCCGCGCCCTTTCCACCTGAAGACATCAACAGTCTAAATTTTGAATATATAGTGTTATAAGAAAACCAGATATGATATGTTCGCAAAATTAATCTATCTTACTAGATTGTGCCTTTTCTAAAAATGTTGACATTTTACTTAATTATGCTTAGTTACATTGTATTTTGGCTTTAAAATATGGCTTTTTATGGTGAATATGATTGCAGTTGGTTATTTGTTAATCAGCGTAATGGCGCTCCATTCATAACGCTTAATGAAGGTGTGATAAATATTTCATACGAAAACATCCATACGCGGTAAATATATGGCTCTATTCGACTGCATTATTCAAAGAATTTTGGGAAATATTAAAGAACTGCAGGGTAGAATAATTCATAAGCCCTATAATGTAACCATGTAGAAATGCTGCTATTAATTCTTTACGTGTTTTAGATTTTAATACCCTTTGTTTTTCATCTTCCTTTTTAATATCTGCAGAATATCAGCACGAGCGGTGTGCCAGATTACTTCATATCTTCCTACTGTAACAGAATATAGCTGAAACACTTAATGAAACCACAGTTACTAAATTCGTTTTACGTGAAATGTCGAATTGTATCCAAACACGATGGGGATAATTGTTTTGCAGTTTTCCTGACTGCAATATAATAAATGTGGGCCCGGTAGCTCAGTCGGTATAGCGACTGACTACGGGCTTGACGGTCCGGGATCGAATCCCAGTGGGGACGGGATATTCCGCCCGTCCAGACCGGTCCTGGGGCCCACCCAGCCTCCTGTACAATGAGTACCAGGTCTTTCCCGTGGGTAAAGTGCGGCAGGGGCGTGATGCTGACCACTCACCCCCTTCTAGTGCCGCGGTCATGGAAGAGTAGAGCTATACCTCTACCCACCCTCTGGGCCACAGCGGACCTGTAACGGGATCACTTTACCTTTTCTTACAGTTTAGTATATATGGAAGTGATATGTAAAATGTTTATCACTTCTTCCTAGAGTTGATTTGCTGCTGTAGATAATTTACTAGTGATAGCTTGTTTTCAGCCGTTTTATCCCTTTACAGACGAAGCGCAGACCGCTCTATTTAAAGCCCCAGTCCGTATCGCGCTGTAAACACTTTTCATCTCGGTTACAAAAACCAGTCAGTTTATGCTGTAAGTGGCACAAGTCGCTGTTTCTTCTCAGATAAATACAACACACATAAATACAGTGTGGGCAGAACGTACTGTTATTGAATGTTAAAACTGTTGGTGCATCATGTAACCAGTAGGCTTTAAAAAGTTAGTACAACCATGTGAAATACCGTCATTGTATATGTGAATGTATTTAAAATATTATGTTCTTCAGAGAGTTTGTATTTAAGCAGAATTCACATTTTTGTACGGTAGTGTTTAAGTACATTCAAAATCAATTAAAGTTTTACGCTCTTTGAACAAAATTCACTAAAGCAAAATTGCATTTTTTATCTTATTAGTAGAGGATTCATGACTTTGGTACAGGAAGCTGTTTTCCTGAGTTCGTGCTTTTAAATCTTAACATGAAATAATTTATAATTTTACACTTTCAACAACTGCTATCTGTATCACATACAGATGTATATGAAAATGTGTATGTGAGATGGGCGGGGCATATAGCATGTATGCAGGAGAGGAGAGGTGTGTACAAGGTTTTGATGGGGAAACCAGAGGGAAAGAGACCACTTGGAAGACCGAGGCGCAGATGGTATGATAATATTAAAATGGATTTTCAGGAAGTGGAATGTCAGGGCATGGACCCATGTAGCTCATGTTAGGGACAGGTGGTGGGCACTTGTAAATGGGCTAATTAACTATCAGGTTCCATAAATGCGGGGAATTTAGTGACTAGCTGAAAACTGGTTAGCTTCTCAAGAAGGTCTGTGCTTGGTGGAGTAAGTATGCGCGCGCGCGCGCGCGCGCGCGTGTGTGTGTGTGTGTGTGTGTGTGTGTCAAGCATGAAAAATAGACTTGACGCTTTTATTGTCTTGGAGACTAAGACGAGGCCTCATATATTTTTTTATCTGCCTTCTTGACTGTATCGTTTTCCACAATATGTGTCTCGCTCAATTGCCTGATTTTTTTCAGCTCGAAGTTCAGTGCTGAACTGATGATATTTTTATGTTTCCTTTTTAAAAAAAATTCATTGCCAAACACTCTTCCAGGTGTTTTTACGATGTCTTGCGCCTTCAGCCAATCACTAATTGAAATAATATTGGATATCTCCAACAGATGTCACTAAATACCCATTCCTTCTTTCGTGGCTGCATTATGAAATACTTCTGAAATGATACACATTCAACTTCGCTGTGTGAATTGGAATAAACACCTGTTTCTTCAGTCAAAACTTTTCTTTCATTACTACTCTCAAAAGCCTTACATTTTCAATTAGGCAAAATGGCAAATTCCCTCCATGATTGCCAAAAACAGCCGTTCCACTGATCTACTGCTATCTACTACAAACATTTATGGAATTGTGGTTGGATGCCTTACGCTTTTATTGCTATAAATTTTAAAACATCTCTTTTTCTATCTGCATATTCAAACCATCATGGGCATTTTGAACTAGGCCTTGGTTACGTAATGAGTCACCCTTCAAGTCCGCTTTCACTTTCTCGACGCCTCAGCATTTCCCTGCGTTATTCAGGCAGACCGAACGTGTGTTCCTAGTCGTTGTGTTTTGTGAACTTGGTCCAGTACTTTCTGTTGCAGTGCGTTGTACCGAGTTTCAATCACCAATGAAAAACAGGTAAGCGATGTTTGAGTAAAAAATATTACTAGTGAGATAGGAGACTAAGAATCATGCCACGGTCCGTTTCGACCCTGTTCAAGTGTACCAAAAATATGGTACAATACTTACGTGTTTGTGAGCAACAGTTAAATGTAATGAAAAATGAAAGACATTCGAATAGTTAAAAATTATGACGTATAGTTTTAGATATTCTACATGTGCATCGGTAAAGAATTTGAAGTGAAAGGAAGGTTTAGGTTTTAAAATTAATAAGCAAGTGGGTGAAATATTCTGTCAAAGAGAGTGGTTGCTATAGCAGCAATAAATTCGGAAGAAGATACAATTTTGTACGCTATCAACTGCACATAATTCTTAAGACTTGCGAAATAAACCCTTTGGCCAAAAATCATTCACTAGAATGTGTTTCAAAGTGAAACAGAATAAGTATGAAACTCTTTACAATATATTTGAAACTGCATTGCCGAAGCAAATCCTCTATTTTCCAAATTTTGGCCCTAATAACTCTATATTTAGCTAAGGTTTAGGATTGGAGACGAATTTTGCAATCTGCTCTTGCTTGCGTTGAAGTTACCCATCATACGCTAAATGCAAAGCGAATGAAACTTGTCAAAATATTAAAGTAAACAAAAGCTTTCTCGTATACTTTTCTGTGTAAAAGAGCCATAATAAAATGATGCAGGTAATTTATTTTCCGAACTAATGGAACTAACACAGAATCTTGTGACATTTCAGAAGCATCTTTAAGTTCTTATGTTCTTTAGGGTTGAATGGCAAAGGCAAAGCAGTCCCATTATAGGCCTCAACAGGCCCAGAGGATTCTTGAGGAAGTTAAGGTTCCCAGATTTCTTGACAACGGCACAGCCTTACGCACCGGCCGCCTTTACCCCCAGGAAATATTCCTGTTATTAATTTTTGTTAGAGGCTGAGTAGATTGAATAGCAAATTCATTAAGAAATTCTGTTGTCTTTCCCGGTGATGGTTCTTCAAATATGCTTAGAAAAATGGAAGTGTAGATCGTTTATACGTAAATAAGTTTCCAAAAATTATAATTCGGCACTGTAGCAGTCACTGAGTAGTATCGGACTGCCTAGTACATTTTATCACTATACCTTATGAAAATAGTTTTTTGACAAGATGCAGTTTATTTATAGTGCGCCTTGGAAACCATATTGACCTGGAATATGTTGTGCGGGCATTCATTGTGAAGTGGAAATCAGTCGGACATATTTTTCAAGTCGTTCGGTGATATAATTGTAACGTTTCCCTCTGTCTGTTGTAAAGTCATTGTTAAAATGCATCAATATCTTTCACGACGCCTTAATGATTTAATATTTTTAACGAGAAAGAACAAACAACACATTACTTAAGGACGTTTATGTTTAGTATGGGTCCTATAATGCTAGAAGCTTTGATAAATATAAAATACAGCGTGATTCAAAACGATGGACTCAATTTTGTACGTCTGTAGTTCCTTAATTATACGTGATATGTGAATGATCTACATAACATTTGAAAGAGGAGTTCCTATGTTTTCGAATTCACTCTAGAATGCTCGCCCAGCTTAAGACTTGCAGCAGCGTCAATTGAGAGAAAAATGACTACTATGCAGCACAAGATTTTTTGCGCTCGTGAGTTCATTAAAACTGAGTCGGCGACTGCTGTGTAGCGTGCGTTTCGTCTTCGTTTCAACATTCAACCTCCAACGAGGAAGAGCATTTGTCGTTTGAGCAAATAGGCTGTCTGTGTAAAGGCAAAAGCTACGGCCGGCCAGGTGTATCAGAGGAGAACGTGAGACGAATTCAGCTACCGTCTAGATATTACCCCTACGGCCCCACATTAAACACTTATAAATTTCACTGTGATTTTAATGAAATGTAATTTACACATTATTTGTCACTGGGTCTAATTTTGAAATATAGACTTACGAAATTGAGTCCATCTTTTTAAATCACGCTGTACATTCCGTAAGAGTTGCATGATAGTTGATTCTACCAGAGACGCATAGGCTAGTTAAACTAACATACTTTTGTCATTTCCCAATCAATGAAACATTGTAGAAGTGAATATTTTTAAACATCTCATACGGTCTTGATTGAAACTGTTTTAAAGAGCTAATTTAGACGTAGATAAAGTAAGTACGTGTAATTAATTATTTTCCTACAATGAAATAAAAATATTTTACTATAAGTTTCATGGAAGAATTTTTTCATTTGTCGTCACGTGTTCAAGAAAGTAATTTGATCTCTAAAGGCCAAACCAAGCCAGAAAGCTAACTAAGGGCGGAGAATTGCGCGAAGTGCGTGTCGGCGTCCCTCAGTCTGTTTAGCCATACCTGCATGTGATGGCGTTACTGGACTCGGCAATAGACACTTTGCACAATAACTGGGATGGCGTTTACGCCAACGACTATAATTCTAGACTGAAATCTTTGATTAGGGCATACCAAACATTGGTGATAAGGGCGATTTTATTTGTTTGGGGAGGTGTGCTTTGTTTGGATGGTTGTCTGGGTTTTGAGCCCAGACTGGAGCAGTCGCAAGCCGGAAACTTGTGACTGTTAACAGGCGCACTGGTGAAGCCTGAGAGATGGGGGGTTGTGGACCGTGATCCGTTTATGCGTTACATAACCTGGCATTCACTTTACAACTGAGGAAAAAAGAAAATCTTTTAAAGGCGAGAGGGAGAGAGTGAGTCCCCACCCAAGAGAGAGGGAGGAGAAAGAGTATAAGATAATTAGAGGATTTCCAGGCTTCGCGCTCTCGTACTTCTGATAGTAGTAGTATAACATGTGAAAGTGTATGAAAATAAAGAGTTAAAAATGTAATAGCGACAGGTGCGGATTGTGGCACTGCAGGTTGGGACACTGCAGGCTGTGACACTGCAGGTTGGGACACTGTAGGTTGGGACGCTATAGGCTGGGACACTGCAGGTTGTGACACTGCAGGTTGTAACACTGTAGGTTGGGACGCTATAGGCTGAGACACTGCAGGTTGTGACACTGCAGGTTGGAACACTGTAGGTTGGGACACTGCAGGTTGTGACACTGCAGGTTGGGACGCTCTAGGCTGGGACACTGCAGGTTGTGACACTGCAGGTTGTAACACTGTAGGTTGGGACACTGTAGGTTGTGACGCT
>Ga0136643_10009508_pt1 | contig 14307 bp, 12 predicted proteins | sample TergutLab28metaG_FD_96883 | JGI IMG/M metagenome (GOLD analysis project Ga0136643, IMG submission 96883) | Labiotermes labralis P1 segment gut microbial communities from Petit-Saut dam, French Guiana - Lab288 P1 (version 3) (version 3) | ecosystem: Host-associated > Arthropoda: Insects >... | reverse complement strand
CTGAACTGTGTATGACTGCTGACTTGGGTATTGTGGTACAGCTTTGTAATTGTTTTTTGTGTTCAGCTCTGAAGTGTGTATGTCTGCTGATTCGAGTATTGTGGTTTATCTTTGTAATTGTTTTATGTGTTCAGCTCTGAACTGTGTATGTCTATTTTGGTTCATCTTTGTAATTATTTTGTGTGTTCAGTTCTGAACTGTGTATGACTGCTGACTTGGGTATTGTGGTACAGCTTTGTAATTGTTTTTTGTGTTCAGTTCTGAACTGTGTGCGATTGCTGACTCGAGTATTGCCATACATCTTTGAAGATCCAGATTGGCGAGGTTTTTTCTGGTCTACTTTACCAGGACAGTCTCAAGATGAAGCTTCAGTACAGTCGATGCCCTTGGCACAATCACTCATCACTGCTATCTGTGTAAGACACATTTATTGCTTTAAAGAAATTGAAAATTTGATATTTGTTCTATATTTGAATTCTGTTTTTCAGAAAGTATTGTATGGAGTGCTTTTAAAATGGTTTCTTCTCAATGCAGGACAATCATGGCTATGTATTACAAGAGAAAAGCATTTCATAACTCTTACTATATTCTGCACATATGTTTTTTTTACATCATTTTGAACATATTCTTGGAAAGCTTTCTTGCTTCTTATATTGAAATATAGTATCTCCTGTGAATTGCAGTTTATTAACATTGATTTTGAATCTGTGAAGGTTCCTAGATGGTAGGAATGACTTTTTTACTCTACTGAACTGATGTGAATGAAAAGAAAAACTCCTCCAATTTTGAAAGTTTGGCCATAAAAGATGATCGCTATTTAGGAATGTCATTAAATTTTTGCTGTACTGGAAGGGGTAGTATGAATGCAATCCAGAGTGTTCATTGTTCTCGGTATGTAAACTTTTTGTGGTGTTTTGTGATTACCAATAAGGCAAGTATGTAGTTGTTCATTTTGTGTTGAATTGATGGATCAAATTTAATTTTACAGGACTTGCTGTTTTGCCCGGACTTCACTGTTGCTGCAAATAGAAAATCTGGACCAGTAAGTAACTAGACATGTGCCCTAATAGTTATGTTCTAACCCAAGGAGTTGTGACAGTGATATTCACATTTCATTTATGTATTCATACAGGACAAGGCAGAGGATCTTCAGGCCATTGACAGTTGTGAATATATTTGGGAAGCTGGGGTGGGGTTTGCACACTCTCCACCACGTTACCCTGCCCATGATTCAAATAGAACAGAGCTGCTTAAACTTCTTCTGACTTGCTTCAGTGAAACAATGTACCAGCCTCCAGTTGGTAAGTGACATACTCTTGCTGTTTTTAGTCACACTGGCATTATTTGTGATATTGTTCATTACTCTCAGGGAGCTGAGACAACTTTGTCTTTCAGATATTTGTCTTCCATGAACAGTGTGAGCATTATGTGACAGGGGTACACAAGTCCCAGTTGACCAAATTTTGTACAGTGATGTCTAGTGCATATCTCTGGGTCATCAGTATGGAACTTGCTGTATGTTGCCCATCTGGTATCCTAAATTCTGAGTTCTCTCCTAGATTTTTGGAAAATTTGTGCTCCCCTGCTGTGTGATATTTGAGGTTTTCAATTTGATGAATATATTGATATTGTATCTTAAGATATAATGTTGCACCCCAGCAGATTTGTACTAATGTTTTGGAGAACCCTGGTGCTTCTATTTTGGGATTATTTTTATCCTGAAGATGGAGGTAGCATTTTATTCTGAATATTGGCACCTATTGAACAGACAGCATATCTTCACATCCCAGATGACTGTAATTGTAACTTGGGCATTAGCTCTGTGAAGAATGTCAGAACTATGTTGTTCTGTATATGTAAGTGTGTTAGTGAGATGGTTTTGGGATTTTTTTTTTTTAAATGTAACTATGAGGGTGAGTCCGAAAGTGAATTTGCAGTGCTTATATTTGGTATTGCTTATTTTAAGCTCTAATAAGAACAGTTCCTGTTTATTTGTACCACTTTTCTACTACATTTCCACGTAGTCCCCTCTACACGTTGAGGCATCATATCCTGGGATGAACATGTCTGTTCCATGTTGGTAGAAGCCCTTCCTGTGTTTGTTTCACAGCCATTCATACATCATAATAATGTTTAAATCTGTCACTACCAAATACTACATGACACAGATGATAATTGCCACTGATGAATTCTCATAAAATCACAGTCATTTTAGGTTTTTTAGGTACACAATTATGTATCATGTAAACTTATTTTCTGACCTAGGTATGCGTATTGCTTCAAGTAGAGGCATTCTCTCTTCCAAGTAACCTTCATGAATCCGTTGTATGAAGTTTTCACTCTTCTGGGATGTTATGCAGCTTTGTTTGGTAGTTAGTTACTGACATTTTGGGACAACCTATCAGTCTTCTTGACTGTTTGACCCTTGAAAATGGGTCCAATTGGCTATCCAAAAACATCGGTAGCCATCTACCAGTCATTGCTACGTAAAATCCCAGAAGAGTGAAGACCTCAGTTACGTTGCAACAGAAGCCTGATCTGTTGTATGGTTTCCTGATATTACACATTTCATGCAGTAAAAATACAGAATTTGAACAGGTGGCTGGACTGTAGAATGAATTTATTTGTAATCAGCAAGCACTTCACCATCCCGTAATAATAGGACTATATGAAAGTAAAATATTTTGCAATATATTGATAGATGTTAATAGACATGTAATGTTTTGAGTTCTCTTAGATGCAGATTACTGTATTTTTTAGCATATGCACCAGTCTTTTTGTATGTAGGGTGGCCTCAACAAAATTGTCACTTAAATCTGACAGACATAGCAACAGGACAAGTGCTGAAGCAAGTGGGTGGTTTGAGTGAACTTGATGACATTGTATGTAGCCCAGTTCATTGAAAATTATTTTCCCTCACCGCAACATGTTACATGGCTGTAGCCTAACCCTTTGGCAGTGGAATTAAGTGCTCAGTGTAATCAGCAGAAGGCCAGAAGTTTAAATGGCCACCAGATACTTTGCATGTTCTCGGCCACTGACTTTAAATGACATTTGGTTTCCTCACTAACACAATAAATGTGACTAAAGCTGCCATTTGCACCAAAGGGTTAACCTTGCAGCCATATGAATGTGTCAGACATGATGCTTTGTTGTACCTGAAGAATGTGATAGGTATGTTACACAGACTTGGTTAGTAAATACAAGAAGAATTTAACTAAGTAAGAAGTATCCTTTATTACCAATGAACTGTGTATGTGACTCACGTACAATATTTACTTGAATTTAAGATGATTCCCCTTCACAGTCCTACATTTCGAGGAAAATGCATATACAGAACATATCTTAACTGTATGCATGAATACAAGGTCATCCCCATGCTTCAGGTGGTAAATTATGAAAAAAATCCTGAGCTTTTGTTTGGTTAAGTACTGTAGTGTTCCAGAATATATGTGTATTTGCGTGTATCAGACAGTGCTGAACTGTTTCCTTCAATCTTTTCATAAACATGTACCATATTCGGGAGGCTTGAAATTATTGTTATAAAATGTGAAATATGCACTTCTTCACTATATTAACGTTATAACTTCTTGTTTCTTTCCCAACAGATATACATGTTGCACCTAATCGATGGATTCAGTACTTCACTTGTGCGGAGAATCGACATGCGTTACCAATGTTTACATCATTGCTGAATACAGTATGTGCATATGACCCAGTTGGTCTTGGAGTGCCATATAATCATCTTCTGTTTTCTGACTCCCTGGAACCTTTGGTAGATACTGCATTGCAGATCCTTATTGTCACATTGGATCATGATACAAGTGGCAGTGCTCCAGAGGGTGAGGAGGTGTGTGTTTGTATTCACTTTTCTTTTTTCATGTATTTTCTTACAGCTGAAATTATATGTAAGTGTGTAGATTGTTCAGATTGTCTCCGTCGATCTTCTGAGCTGCTGCTGCTGTAACCACTGTTGTGTGATGTGTCTCTAGCTCTCGGCATTTAAGGTTGTGGTGTTGATAAGGTGCCTGCAGACCTTGCTGTGTCAGGGAGCCCTGTGGGTCAGGTGGGCCCACAGACATACGTAAAGTTTTCTGTTACAGGCCCGGTGTGGCCCGGAGATAGTAGTAGTGGGTAGAGATACAGTAGCTCCACTCTTCCAAGACCACGGCACTGGAAGGGGGTGAGTGGTCAGTGGCATGCCCTGGCTGCACTTTACCCCCCCAAAAGACCTGGTACCCATTGTACAGGAGGCTGGGTGGGTCCCAGGGCTGGTCTGGACAGGCAGAAAATCTTGTCCCCACCGGTATTCGATCCTGGACTGTCCAGCCCATAGTCAGTCGCTATACCAACTGAGCTACCCAGTCCACCCCTCATACATAGAGAATATTAAAATTTATTGCGGGTTTATGGAGTGGATTCTGTTCTTCTGACAGAAGGTTTCTCAATCCTTCTGATGAGATATGGGAATAATTTTGGTTATAATTTCAGGGGGGTCCATGATTATTCAGTTACAGAAAGCTATGCTAATGGGTTTACTGGGGGCCCCCAGCAGCTGCCTGTGCCACGGATTGAAATATGCTGACATTGCTCTCAGCACATGGTGCTGCACAACAGCGTTTGTTCCCTTGGTGGAGCATATACTCTCATCCATGTGCTGTGCTTCTGCTGGAAGGTGTTGAACTAATGACCCCGCAGCCCAGATCTTTCATCTTGTGACTTCTGTGTGTTCGATCCTGTCAAGGAAGCAGTGAAGGGCCATTGATTGAGACTGGGTGAAGGTGTCAAGGCCGTGATGTTTGCAGTATTCCAGCAGCAGTACAGGGAGTTCTTTGTGGAGGGTCAACTTTCTGCATGGTGTGTCGATAGGATGCCTGCCTCAATGTCCACATGTCCTAGTTGTAATGGTCTGTGCCTTGTCTCGCAGATCAATCCTGAAATGAATTTCATTTGATTAGTCCCATACAACATTATTTTGTCCTTAGTTGTGTTGTACTCTTGACAGTGTAAGTAAATGAACCAACTATACTGTTTGACAAATTCCTAGTTAGCCATCACATCTGAGACAGCTGCAGAGTCCACATAGTCTTCATTAAACATGTATTATGGTTACTTTCCCCTGGAGTGAAGGCAGACAGAGTATAAACCATGCACCACCTGGCATCATGTTAAGAATGTATGTAGTTTTACATCTGTTCTATTGTACTCCCTGTATCATCCACCAAAGTGCAAGAAGGGATTCATATCAGAAAAAATTTTTACATCTGACATGTGACTTACAGGTAATATTTTTCTTACTGTTGACTTCTTTTTAATACACATTCGCATAGATGTGAAAAGTGCATGTTTGCTCTGTCTTGTCTGTCCATTTCTCTGTCCACATGTATCAACTTGGATCCAACTGGACATATTTTCGTTACATTTGATGTTGCAGACTTTTATAAAGATCTGTCAAGAAAATCCAAATTGGTTAAAATGAGCAACATATTTCTGGCATGATAGGTGAAGATTTAAGTATGTATGTATTGTTGACAGTGACATAAAATTTATCAGCAATACTAAAGTGAACACATTGTTGTTTCCATAGAAATGCTTGCAATATGACATGTACCTCAAAAATACAAAGGGAACTTACTGGTGTGTTTCTATGGTAACAGTGCACTACAGTTTTACATTATGCGAATGTGGTTTATCCTGTTTTTGAACAATTTTAGTGAAGGTGTGAACAGTACTGATCAAATTTACTTCTTAGAACACATGTTTGGATTGTTTATGGAGTTGCATTTTATTAACTAAATAATTTCTGCAGGCAGCTGTGCCAGACAATTTGTTCATCAATTATTTGTCTCGGATTCACCGAGATGAAGACTTTCAGTTTGTCCTGCGGGGCTTTACGAAGCTGCTGAATAATCCTCTTGTGCAGACATACTTACCAAACTCTACCAAAAAGGTGCAGTTCCATCAAGAGCTGCTGGTTTTCTTCTGGAAAATGTGTGACTATAACAAGGTAATTTACAAATGCCAGCACAGAACCTTAAATCTAGACTATGGTCTGTTCTCTTCTGTTTACACATTACCATCATCCAGTCAATTGAGTCTGTATAGTTAGAGTTACTGACAGCATGGGTAAATAAGCTAGTGATAAATCATTTTCCAGAATTTGAACTCAGTTTTTGTATGTATCCTCACCAACATATTAGCACATTCACTATTTGCAGTTTCGCTTATGTATGGTTGTGTCATTACAGATATGAGTTGTGACATGATTGTATTTTAATACAAGTCTGAATATTCTGATCATGGTGACTTATGTGCATAATGTCTCTGTAAAATTTTTGAAAACTATGTTAACCTTGTAAAGACCTATGTCCACTTATGTACATAGAAATACACCCCTAGAAATTAATTTTGTATGTTGAGGCACCAAGGAAATTTGAAAGGCTATTTGTTGCATATTTGATATTTTTTGTGTTGAAATACCATATTTACTTGAATTCAAGATGAGTTTTTTCCTTAAAGTTGGCACTTCAAATATGTGGGATCATCTTAAATTCACATATGAAGTGCCGAACTGGATCAAGCTAAACCAGATTGCTCTGAACTGGACCATGCAGAGCCAAAGCAAGGCCTGCATGTGAATTTGTTGAATAATCAGTCTTTAACAACTAATTGAGTTGGTGGTACTCCCACACTATAATAGACTAACATGTTAGAAATCTTAAAATGGTTGGAGATGGGAAATATGCATAATAATCTTAACCTTAAGAGACGACTTGCGTGTATTGGAGGATAATATAGGAATGAATGTTGAAGAATGAGACTGAGGATGCAGTCTGGATTAATCTGTCCCATGATACGGTTCACTGGCAGTGTGCTGCAAACAGCAATGAAATTGTGGGTTCCATAAAAGCAGTGGATTTGTGTACTGGCCGAGGAGGACCCTGGTCAATGGAGTTGTATGCTAGGACAAGCCAGAATATCAACTTTGTCAATTGTTGTCTGTGATTCACTGCCAGTTCTATAGTAATACAGTTTATCTTTACACCTGTTGGTGGCATGGTAAAATCAGTAATAAATTGTGTTATGGAATCATGATTTTATCAACAGTTGTACAGGAGGAAGGTAAAACACTTCACACTGTAATGTAATTGTGAATTTTGCTGCTGGTGCAGAAAATGGTCTTCAGAAAAGAGAGATGTTGCAAGTTCTCATTGAGTTGGATGCAGTTCAGGACATGATAACCACATATTGCTCATGAAACAGCAGTTTGTCATAACCCACCGATACACAGTTTTACAGGACAAAGAAAAAACTTTACATATCATTAATAAACCAACACTTAAACATTTAATGTTTTTACAGTCATTTAAGGAGAATTTTTTGCGTACACAGCATTTTGACAGAAGGTGCTTGTAACCAAACTCTAGTAATTTGGGAATATTAGTTTGATGAATTGTGTGGGTTACAACAAATTGCTGTTTCATGAGTGGTATTTGCTTGCAGTTTTCAGGTATAATTTCATCATATACGCTGTTGTACAGTAGCTTTGTTGATAATTCTAATAGTTTTCTGGATGAAAACAATTTGAAGGCAAGGCCAAAAAAATGAACAGAATTTAGGAATTGCAGTAAATTTTTGTGTTACAGTAATGTTGATACTTAAAGCCTTTCAGAATTTTTTTTGTGCTTGTTTCATTATTGAGGCTTATTACAATTTTATATGCCCTTAAGTTGATTCATTTAGAGTGATAATCATAAATTTTTTAAGTCATGGTTTGTAGCCTCTTAATCTCTTGATGTGATGTTCTGTGGCAAATTGAAAACTTTAGCAGACCATATGGTAGTGAAATGTGATACAAATTTCATGAACTTTATTCATGACTTGCATTGTGTACATTGTTTCATATCCCTTATAGGCTTCATTTTGTTGGGTCAAATGTACAGTAAGAAGTGTGTAGTTTTGAAGAGTTTTAATCATGTTACTCTACTGAAGGTCCATAACATGTATTGTTTTATGTTTTAACTGTCTTGATGATTAGTATTAGCAGTAGTAGTAAAGGTGGTGGTGGTGGTTGTGGTGGCAGTGGTCATTGTGGTTGTGGTGGTGGCAGCGGTGGTAGTAGTGGTGGTGGTGGTAGTAGTAGTAGTGGTGGTGGTGGTGGTGGTGGTGGTAGGAGCAGCAGCAACAGTAGCAGTAGTGGGAAACAGTCACAACAGTTATAATAACAACCATGTATTTTACTTTGATGGGGTAAGAATGTATAAATGCATTTAAATTATTTTTCTAAGTAATCATGGTCTTATTTGGTATGATTTAAATTTTTCAGAAATTCTTGTATTATGTGCTAAAGAGCAGTGATGTGTTGGAGATTTTGGTGCCAATCCTGTACCATCTTAATGACTCCCGCGCTGATCAATGTAAGTGAAACTCAGTATTTTGGATGTGTGTTTTGTCATTCTTAGAATCTGCTGGTATTTTATCTTTAACATTGGATATTATCAAAGTATTGGAATATATATGTGTGGTGGCAGCAGACATTTGTTAGGTGACTGGAGTCAGAGTGTTAGGCAGTGACGATAGCAGTGCTGTGAGGCAAAGTGTATGCATGCATTACTCATAAGGGCATTTGGTCAAGAAAAGAATGATTTGACAGTAATGAATCTGTCTTTGTATTTGCAGGGTTCTAAGTGTGAATCGTGAATTGTTTCATTGTATGTTTGAATTCTGGAGTTTCCAGATTAAGATTGTGGCTTGGGACTGTTGTATCTTGAGTGAGGTTTTATGGGTTTTCTTAGTTGCATTAGGCAGATGCTAATGAATTTCAGTTTATAGATGGTTAAGTAACGTAACAATAACTTGGAGCTTAAACACAGATCTAGTATCTTCTAGATATGAAAATAAAACAAGATATGTTTATTTTCAGCTCGAGTTGGTCTCATGCATATAGGTGTGTTTATCTTGCTCCTCCTGAGTGGGGAGAGAAACTTTGGTGTCCGCCTCAATAAACCATACACTGCCACAATACCAATGGACATTCCTGTTTTCACAGGTGGGATTATGGTCTAATATTACTGTTGTTATAAATATGTATGTGTTTAGACTGTTACTATGATGTGCATTTTATGTAAAACCTTTCCATGCCACATAACTTATGAAGCCAGGATGTGAACCCATTTCAGATTTGTTTTGCCAGTAGTATTTAGGATACAGCCTGGATGGTCAAGGAAATGGGTGTTGATTCCCAGTAGGAGAAAGATTTGTCTCCTTCCTAGAGTGTACAGACTAGCCCGGGGTCCAGCTAGCCTTGTATTCAGTTGGTGCTTGTTGCCATCGGTTTGGGGGTAGTGTGGTCAATGCATGAGGAAGACCACTTGTATCTGTCTAGTGCCAACATGAGGGATGTTTGAAGCTGTAATTACACTCTTTCAAATTGCTTCATAACGTGATGCTTAATTAAGCACTGGGGCAATTTCACAGTGTTCTTCAGTCCCTTCAAGCAAATGTGTGGGTAGTACCTTATGTTAGGCCTTATTGGCTTCCTCCCACATCTCTTTGCATCTATCATTCATTGATTATCTTATTATTTTATACTGTATATTTTCTTCTACTGACACCAGTAAATGAACCATAAATGTACATATATATAAATGATTTCAAATTGGTTTCGAGGTTCCTAAGTGTAGTGTATCAGAATACCATGTGACACTGTATTGGGCAGTCACAGTTTTTTGAGAAACTTTGAGTAAGAAAGTGTGCATTATATCCAAGCAGATGTATTTTAAATTTTCCAGGGACACATGCAGATCTGCTAATTACAGTGTTCCACAAAATTATCACAACAGGCCACCAGAGATTGCAGCCACTATTTGATTGTCTGCTTACAATTCTTGTAAATGGTAAGTACTAGCATTAAACTTTGTTGTTGTGTCACTAGCTCCATGGTGCTTCCTTCTTGAGAACTTGACAACCAGTTGCTGCACAAATTCTCCACCTTTTATGGTATACAAAGCTAAAGTATTTATTTCACGAGAGTTTACCTTTAATATGATGTAATTATCTGAGGTTTTCTGTGACAACAACAATAAATGTACTGTTCAGTAAGACTTTTTTTAGTAAAACACAACAAAGTACATATTCCTCACACATATTCTTTTATTTTAAAGAAGACATATTGAAACAGCGAAATTGTTTATTTATTCTGGCAGTCTTATGAATGTGTAGTGTTTAGTAGATACAGGAATGGGCACTAGATGTGCTGATGGATGTGACATACAAGTTTTCTATTACTGGCACCACATGGAATGGAGATTACTTTGTACAGTAATTGGTCATCAATAGAAGACATTAAATAATATTGTTGCAGTATGTCTGGGGATTCAGGATTCTCAGTAGGAAGTCCTGAACTCGTTGAAGATGCTTTTCAGTGTGCAGACTCTTTCTTTCTCATGGTGTGTTTCTGCTGTGGTAAGGGCATCTGTCCCATCTGTTTGCAGGTAGATCCCAACTTTCATACATAATTTATTCGTGAAAATGTGTATGTAAGTCAAAATGTACAAAAGTCCAGCAGTAGACTTACATGTTATAATGGGGTACATTTCCCATTCTGATCAAAGTTGATGGTTGAGTTTCAAAATACAAACAATGCAAATAAATTTTCCAAAGTTATTTCTTGCCTCAAATTCTAATTAGCTCATGTACCTTTTCTGGCATTTAGGGGACTCAAAATACAGTTTTGGTTTCAGTTTTATGGCTGTAGACATTGGGGAAATGTTGGGGGCATGTATGGGAGGATAGATGGAAAAAACACATCACTCTTGTAAGAGCAAGTGAGCATGGTGTGATATGCTTTTTGAAAAGAACTTCTTGCAGGAGCAGGTAAATGCTACTTAATGAACACAGATAATAACATACTGAGTCCATGCATAAACTGAAATGTTTGTTTGGCTGACAGATAGGGCCATTGTGCAGTAGCTTGAAATGTTTGTTCATCAGCTGTATATGAGAGTCCAAATTCGGTGTATGAAAGATGGATTAGGGATGAGAATTTGTAACGTTGAAAAGTGCAGGTTGTATGAAATTTGTATTTTTTTTAAATTTTTTTTTTATTTTATAGTAGTGCTGAATGGCTGTAATGTATGAATGGTGGAATGGAAGGATTATCTGAGGAAACAATAGCTGGAGATGGAAATTCTGTTGATTCTTCATTGGGTTTTACACTGATGGTGCTGTAATATGTTCACAGTTTCTCCTTACTTGAAAACCCTGTCAATGGTGGCCAGTACAAAGCTCTTGCATTTGCTGGAAGCATTCAGTACTCCATGGTTCCTGTTCTCATCTCCCACCAACCATCATCTAGTTTTCTTCCTCCTGGAAATCTTCAACAATATCATTCAGTATCAGTTTGATGGTGAGTGATGAGTGATTATACTGTGCATGAGTTTTCATTCCAGGATATTTTAAGGTTTACAAAACCTACTTGGAATGAAACGTTTGTAAGAGAGACATCTCATTTCAAAACTTTGAAACTTGTAACCTTTAACCTTTATTTCCCTTGTGTTGCAGTATTGTATCATTGCATTGCATGCTGCAGCTGGCCAAGCAGTGCATTGATTTTGCTCTGATACTGTGACTGTCTAGTTAAACTATGTCATACACATAGCAATGGGCAATTCCTCCCAGAACATGAGTGGTTACCACTGCATTAAATTGTGACTCTCAACCCTGTATAATGGGGAGGATTTAAGACCCATATGCAGTGATTGTATAGGTTTAATGTGTGGCATTTAAGTGTCATTATTAAATTATTAAATTTCTTGAGTGGATATTTGTCATTAAATTGAACAGGATTTAGTTGGTTTTATGGATTGTGATACTCTATAGTCTTAATTGTAGTTACTAACCTTGTGAAGAAATTTGCTGCCTCCATATTCATTGTAGGGCAGTGAGTGACAGATTGGGAATATAAGAGAGAAAGAGACAGCTAATGTATACATAGGAAACAAATTTGCTCAGGTACAATATTAACAGCATACGAAGTAATCATGAGATTATTTAACACATTCAAGGTTCTTTTTGGTGTCTGGAGAGGGCATTATTTTTGTAGAATTGCAGAAAGAGAAATAATACAAAATTTAAATTATTTTTTGATATATGACACTGTAATTTGGTAGACTGTCTACCTATCTTCATGCACAGTGTCACATCCCAAAAGACCATAATCGACATTTTCACTGTCTTGGGCACTTCATGTCTCACAGTGCATTATGTATTTGCTGTTATACAGACAGTCCTCTTTTAACATTGCAGAAAATAATGTTTTTTTTTTAAAACACTGACAAATTCTAGTGGCCAAAGATTGTATGCGTGTTGCTCAGACTTAGATTGTTTTTTCTGTCAGATATTTTCAGTTCATATTTAATTAATTCTTAACAGGAAAGTATGCTTTGTTGTATATTATTTGTTGTAATTTGCAATTTCCCAGGAATATCAACATTAAGCAATAACTCATGGTGCTCCCTCTTCATGTTTCATAAACAACAGTTATTAATTTCCAGGAAATTCCAATTTGGTGTACACAATCATTCGCAAGCGCCAGGTGTTCCATTCATTAGCAAACCTTCCATGTGACTATGGAACTATTGCTAAATCCTTAACGAAACGTACAAGAAGGCATCTACCAAGCACCACATCCACAGAAAATTTAGGGGAGTTGCCAAGCATGGAAGGGTCACATCCAGCATTGCCAGCAGAACCTGGCACTCTGAAAGCTACACTTCCAGATACTCCAGGTATTGTAACAAGGATTGCTGCAGCTTCTGGCAATCCAGGTGTTGTAACAAGGACAGCTACACTTACGTACACGACAGGTATTGTAACAAGGACATCAACATTTCCAGAGACTCTTAGGTGTTATAACAAGGACAGTTTCATTTCCAGACACTGTCAGATATTGTAGCAAGGACAGCAACATTTCCACATATTCCTGGTATAGTGATGAGGACGCCTACACCTGCAGGCATTCCAGGTGTTATAACAGCTACATTTTTGGACACACTCAGGTATTGTAATAAGGACAGTTACATTTCCATATACTTCAGGTATTGCAACAAGGACAGTTACATTTTCAGACACACTCAGGTATCATAGAAAGGACAGTTACATTTCCAGACACTCGTGTATTGTAACAAGACAGCTGTACTTCCCAGCACTAAAGTTATTGTAAGAAGGACGCCACCATTTCCAGATACTGCGGGTATTGTAAAAAGGACAGCTACACTTCTAGACATTCCATGTGTTGTAATGAGAACAACAGTGTTATGTGAAGATTACTTTCTCATGTTTATTTACAGTCCGCTTCATGACACTGTTAGTCTACATAGTAAGGAATGGTAGGATGATTGGTGAACAATTAATTTGTTAGCAGGTGGATGGAAGTTTTTGTGGTATTATCATGGCTTTCTGTTCAGATACTGAGGAAAACCATAAAACCTGAGAATAGTCTGTCACTAGGTCCAGGTTTGAACTAAGAACTCTCAAGTGCAAAACAGGAGTGCTACCCAGCTTTACACTGGAAATTTGCAACACGTTTCTCTGAAATCTTGTGGAAGTAGTGGCACATTGCTGTTCAGTAATGTGAATTCATGTACGAGGGAGGATGAAAAAGTTTCTGGGATTGTTACAAAAAATGTATTTAAAATATTTGTATGAGTTTGTAACTCTAGTCCCCTTCAAAGTACTCCCCCTGTGACTGGATGCAGTGATCCCAGCGCTGCTCCCACTGCTGGAAAAATTGTCTAAAATCTTCAACGGAAATGCTGTTAAGGGCCGCCAGCAATTCTCGTTAAGCCTCTGTAATATCAGCAGAATGCCTCCCTTTCAAATCCTGCTTCATCTGTGGGTGCAAAAAAAAGTCGCAAGCAGCAAGGTCAGGTGAGTAGGGGGGGTTAGACACAACCACCATTTTGTTTCTAGCCAAAAACTGCTGAACGCTGAAGGCTGTGTGGGTGGGGGCATTGTCGTGGTGCAAGAACTAATCCCCACTCTGCCACTTTCCTGGACATTTTCGTCACAGGCTTTCACGCGATCATTTCAACACATTCATGTCAAACTACTGATTTACTGTTTGTGCTGGAGGAGGAACAAACTGCCTGTGCACTGTCCCATCAGTATCAAAAATAGAAATCAACATTATCTTGACACTTGAACAAACTTTGCTGCTGTACTTTTTTTTTTTTTTTTTGTTTTGATTTGGGAAAATTTGGTTAATCACACGTAAAAAAATTTTGCATTTAACAAAGGGCATTTTTG
>Ga0136643_10009507_pt1 | contig 14308 bp, 9 predicted proteins | sample TergutLab28metaG_FD_96883 | JGI IMG/M metagenome (GOLD analysis project Ga0136643, IMG submission 96883) | Labiotermes labralis P1 segment gut microbial communities from Petit-Saut dam, French Guiana - Lab288 P1 (version 3) (version 3) | ecosystem: Host-associated > Arthropoda: Insects >... | reverse complement strand
TGTTTATATATACATACCCTACTACATGAAATCATAACCCAGATCACCATGTAAACAACTGATGATAATATTACATGTGATAAAAATTCACTGCCCATGCAAAATTATTTTGGTTGATACAAACTGGATGAAAGAGGGGGTTATATTTTCATCATTTTATAATAACATGGACACATTTCAAAGCAGCATAATTTTGTTGTCTTAAATGGTCGATGTATCGTGGAACACATCGGCATTTGAAGGCGAGGATATCATTTTGCCCCCTAACTTTGGGATACGATTACCCATCGACGCTGTTACGTCGCGTCCCAGTGGAATGAAACGTCAGCTACGCCACTGCAAAAACCTGCAAACTCACGTGGACGTTTAATGTTGTGAATTCTTACGTATTTATCATCATCTGTGAAGTGTAGTGCCACACAAGAACTTCTTGAATATTCATCAACACCTTTGTGAGAACCTTAAATCTTGCAATTTCATCATCATCATCATCATCATCATCGTGACAAGAGTTTAGGATTAAATTCTACGCCTGTTCCAAGCCATTGTGGTTAAGCACGTCAGACTACAAATGTTTACAGCCTGCTGAACATGTCCTGTGCATTGAAAAACTGAGAGCTTAAAGAGATTCCTCAGGCATAAGTTGTGCTTTTATCATAGCAGTGTTACTTGAAATATCGTAGGGACACTTTTCCATATGAAGTGTGATTATGTATTGGTAACCCCTGTTTCTGTAGATGCAGTGTAACTGTGATAAAATGAGAATCTTCTTCTTCTTCTTCTTCCATTGGCACTACACCCCACTGTGGGCTTTGGTCTGTCGAAAAATGTCCTTCAATTTTTCCCTATCTGCCACAAACCCTCTCCATCTTCTCACTCCCAGCACTTGAAGATCTCTTTCTACTTCCTCTTTCCATCTTTTCCTGGGTATTCCCCTTCTTCTTGTCCCTTCCAGTTCTTGAGTGAAAATTTTTTTGTCATCTTATCATCCTCCATCCTCTCTAGGTGACCTAACTAGCTTATCCTTTGCCCTTTTATCCATTTTACTATAAGTGGGAAATAAAAAGTTTATAAAATCGCCTCTTGTTACGGGTACTCTTAGTGCACACAACTGTAAATGTCGTGAAATGTCCATATTGAACAAATTATTCTGCTGCCATAACTGTGGCAGCTGTGTGTTTTGGCTTCATTATTGGTCTCTAACAACAAATATATGCAGAGGAAAGGCATTCTACTGTTATATACATTGATGTTAGCGGTAATAATTGAGATCTGAGTTATTATTTGCATTCATCTCTTTGGACCCCATAAGAAGCACGTGGCTGGTTAGCAGTATGTAACAGATGTCATACTAAAGCAAGCTGTCACCCTCATGGCTATGGACATTGACACCCATCTGTGATATGCCACAATACAAACCTTGATCCCCATAATGGGGCAAGTGCTTAATGCCAATGTTGACTACATGGAAGTGTGATGTATACCATCTGCTGCCCATGTGCCATGAGTAGATCGGAGTCAGAATAAAGTTCTTGGCATCAGATTGTTGAGTCTCTTGTTTGTTGAAACTTCGTATATTTTGTCTGCATTGCTCAAAATGATGGAAATTGACATAGAAGTATAAAGCATATGTTCCTTAGATATTATATCAAAACCAACAAATGCATGTTAAATGTATGAAAGTATAAAATACATGCCGTATACATTGTATATTGTTTCGGCTACTTATTTGGCTGTCTTCGGGGAGGTGCCTTATGAAGGATAGATACGTCGAAATATTACAGAAGTTTTTGAGCCATTGTATAGATATTGAATTTTTAAAAATAATACATGGTTTCAAATACATATTAAGAACTAAAATACAGATAAAAAAGTGTCGTATAAATACAGTTATTCCTCCTGATGATGGTCCTGGCAAGGTCCGAAACATGTAGTGTGTGTGTGTGTGTGTGGGAGTTAACTGATAATATGTTGGTAGATAAAAATTATATAATGTAATATAGAGATGAAACTGCTGCCAGTAAAGTATGTACCAAACAAGGTTGTGTTGATTTTACCAGTTGGCCACCCACTCTGTGTTAATAGAGTTGTTAGCTGTACCAGTAACATCAACAACACACCCTTGCATGGAGGGTTATCTACTACATTCATACTATCCATTACCCATTAGAATCGATCATACATATTTTTTTAATGTATTTTAAGCCATGTGTTATTTTTTAAATTTAATAAATATGTTTTTGCTTCGGTTCAAAAACTTAACGTAATATTTTGATGTAGCTATCTTTTGTAATGCACTTCCCTGAAGATGTCCATGTGAGCGGCCAAAACTCATAGGACGTATACAGTGTGTGTAATGTACTTTCATACAGTTATGTGCATTTGATGGTTTTGATATCATATCTAATTACTCAATGCACAGTTATGGAACATTTACAATTTATGTTTTTTTTTTTTTGATGAGCCACCAACTTTACAGACATGTAGTATACATTTCACATTCAGCTAAGTGCATCTGTTTCATTCCCATAATTCAATTTGAACATGGTACAGTCACAGAAAAGTTTTAGTAGAATGCTATTTGATATCAGACTGAAAGGGAAGGTCAGATGATGATGTGTGATCGGCATTTCTTTTTTATTTGGAGGGTACTCAGACTGTAAGCTAGGTAGTTGTGCTGAACATGGTCCTAACGTGTCCCACCCCACACAGAATGGCTCTGCAGTTGATGCACAAAGTATCTCTACCTTCAGATCAATCAAATTCTTCTTCAGAGTCACAGTAATCACCTGAGAGGTTCCTTCACTTAGATACGAAAATGTACAGGGAGTGAGTTGGTGAATGGTGCCTTGGAGTGCCACCACATTAAAATTGCCACAATCATGAGAAAGGACTATGAAAAAAAGTTAACAGCAAATCTGGAATAACTCAGAATGATAAATGATGCTGGAAAACATCCCACGTATCATGCATGATTTTTTTTTCCCTAATAATGAAAGAGTTGTTATAATCCGTAACTTGTTTTAGCATGGTTACACTGTGTGCAATAGGCAGAATTATTTCTCTTGTTTATTTATTTTAAAATGGTTCGAATTGTGTTGATAGAATAGAAGAGGAAAACAATTTGTCCCCCAGTAGTTTAAAAACATTTTTCTCTAGCAATGTTCCTTCTACATAAGCCTTCCCCATCTCCACACTACTAGAATCATAGAATCAGTTATTGTTTACAGTGTAAAATTGTTTCTGGTTCTTGCTGTGAGTCATATAAGGATTCTGAAGGAATAGTGTTTCTTTGGAACTGTGTTTAGCAAGCTGCATCCCATAATCAGTTCAAAGATCAGTGTTATGAACAGTAAAGGTTTGTTTTGAAATTATTTATTGTATGCTTTTTGCATAGTATTCTTTTATGAAACCAACTTGAAGCACAAGTTAGAAACATACTTAAGAGTATGGTGTTTCACCACTCGACGCGTTTCGGCACGTCCACGCCATTTCTTGGAGACCATACACCAAACTGAAAACTTGCTGGTGTATAAAAGATGACATATGCATACTCATTTCATACAGCGTCCAGCACCCCAAATGTTAGGTTCAATGTGGTTACTATACAGACGTACTGTAGCGTTATATAAGCATTGCATAAATATCGTATTGATTATTCCAGCTGATGTAAAATGTAAAAGAAAATTGAAGTTATAGAAGATGGTTAAAATTTTGTGTTCATCATGTTTTTGCAGCATTTGTCTGCATATACGAACATCTGGTGTAGCAATCGATCCATTGTGGGTCTTATCCCCATATTATGTTTTGAGTATAGTTGGTTTTGTAAATGACGAGTAATGGAGTGACATGATTAAAAACTTGTTAAGAACATCATGCCATTGGAAACCTAATCGTAGTAATTTTAATCATAAGATTCATTCCTCCCAGGATGCAATGCTATGTTGTTGGGTGAATAATTTTCAACATTCGTAAAGGCAGTGCGATCCTTTGGAACATCTGAAACTGTTCACCTAACACTCCAGAAGACTTTAACCTTCATCAGTGCAACTCTCAGAACCTGAAATCTTGCTAAAACTGTCATCAGTAGTACCAACATGTTGGGTATACAAATGTAAATTGCGAAGCAGGGGCAGCACTAGAATGATTTGATATAGCAGTTTATGTTTAAGTTACCAGCAGTACAATTTGCGTTGTGTTCCCTGGACCATCTGCATATACTTAAACCTTTGGCGCCTAGCATCAGGTATGGGCCTACCGTCACATTTTGTGATGCTCTGAACGCCAAAGTCGGATATAGATTATGACCATTAATTGCCTACCTTATGCAGCTTTCATATGATTTCCGGTTTCCTGCACATCACACCAGGAATTTAATTCCAGTTCTTATAATAACAACCAACGAGATGCACTATTTCTCAACTTTATTTGGGTAAAGAACTCTATATGTTTCGGACAGACGTACTGTCCCATCATCAGGAATGTTAATACTGTATTCACAACAATTGGTATTTGTCATTCTGTCTGCTAGCGAGGTGGGGTTGGAACCGTTCCATCCAGACCTCGCTAGCGGACAGTATTAAGACTCCTGATGATGGACAGTAAATCTGTCAAAAACATTTACCAAATTAAAGTTGAGAAACAGTGCATCTCATTGGCTTTTAGTATGAGAATATAATAATGATGCATGGTCCTCTGAATGTCAAATTAATATCAGTGTCAGAGAGTTGACTGATTTTTCTGTGATTTTGTGCAAATCGGAAACCGTCACAGGCTTCCGCATTTTTAGTTTTTTTCACCAAATGTTACCAAACGCCATGTCATTCATGTGAACTTTTGAGGCAGGAGGATTCCTAGCGATATGTAGTATATGTTCCTTACGTTTGGTATGGCAGAAGTCCCTCAAAGTGAACTCACTTCTCTTCTAGGCAATGTATTTGTCATAACTAAGAGGCTACTTTAAATATTATGCTCTGATGTTGGTGACTGATGAATTATTATTAATTGGCTCATGACATTCTTATACTGACATGTTGCAAAGAAAGTGTCACTTAACTGCTAATGTTTATAGGACTTAAAATGATTAATTATTTGGAATCCTAAAAACCACCACACCAATGGCAGGTGTTTTTTTTTTAATTAAATTAATGTATTTGAAGCTAATTATGTAATGACTTGCATTGATGTAGTTTTTCCTGCACATACCTTAGCCTTTCGTTGACATGTCAGACTGGTGATACTGACATTGAACTGCCTCCTTCGGGAAAGCGATCATACTGTATGACCTTATTAACACACTGGTGTACTGGATTTAAATGTCTTGTGTTATGATCTGTCATTTCACTTTTGTGTCACATATCAATGGTCTTCACATCTGCTGTCATGTGGTGACCATATAATTTGCTCTGACTATCAGTCTTAAGGAAAATGAGATATTTTCAACCATAATAGAACTGAGAGGGATTGTAAGTTTCTAAGCAAGGTTTATTAAGAAAAGAAAATAAGATGAAATAACTTGCTAACAAAAAGATAAAATGGAACAGTTTCTTTTTATCAGGAATATTTGTTTAAATAACTTGGAATGTGTGGTGGATGTTCTGGGTGAATGGTGCCCAGCATTTTGAGACAACTGACGGGGATTATGAGCGTCTAAGCGAGATTTTTGAATTAATGAAAATAACATGACATGATATGGTAACGTAAAGTTAAAATTCAACAATTTTATTATCAAGAATATATGTTTAAAAAGAACTTTGAGTTTGAACATGGCACCGTGTCATCAGTGCCCACCATTTTAAGGCAAACATAGTGTTCTCAAAATGTTTGGCACTGGTTATGCAGTTACATAGTGCCATGTCTCAGAAGAATGGTGGCTTCAACTGCACTGCTGGGAAGCCCACAAACTCGACATTTACGCTGTTAGAGAAGTACACAGAAACAACAGCACTAGTCATGGAAAGAAATGTTAACACGAAACATTAATATGTCCAAAACATGACTAAGGTGCGTGAGTCACGGGCATTCATGTGACTAGTACACCATGTGTTAAAAAATACGAGGTTTTAGTACCATTCAGTTTATGGATTTTGTCTGTTTTCTGGGTTTCAAAAACGCAAAATCTAACACATCATTTCACTGACAGGTTGTGTCACCATCCTCGGGTTAAAGGGGGTGGAGGGATCGACACTCAGTTGGGTCCATTAGATGAAGCTAGTTTCAAAATCTGGACATAATACAGCCATCTACAGGACCCACCTCTGTGAGAGTTCCTCCACCCTTTTAATGGAGAACAAGCACGGAGTGCATATGAAAATTATGTTCCATGCTAGTGTTTGTGAAAAGTGGAAAACAGAGATGATCCAAGAAGTAAATGTTGCCACATGTGATATACCATCATAGAATGTATAATACAAGGTTTTGTTCATAGTAAGAAGTATGTATAGTTTTGAGATTGTGGAATTCTAACCCACAATTCGTGTATTTATTTGCAGATTGAGAGGTATTTGTGTGTCTGTGTGTGTGAAATACAGATGATGTAATTTTGTAGTTGTTACAGTATAATTGTACAGCAAAGATTTAGTGTAAAGTCACCCATATTCATGGTGACTATTAGTGGGCCTAACACTTCCTGCCAAGAAATTGCCAGATGGAATCACCTTTCACGTTTGTCATCTATCAGTGTTCCTCACAGTGTTGACTGATTCAACTAGCTTTAATTGTGCAGCTATGAGTTCAGACCAGGTTTTTAATAAGGAACATATGACTGTAGAAATCAAAACTGAAAACAAAAGGGTTCTTTTTTTTTTTGTTACGTTGTTATTATCCAAACTGTGTAGATGGAGTCGATGCTGAGACTTTATATAGTGAATGTCATTTATGCCTCTGATTTCATAATGTATTTCAGGAGCTTCTGGTATGGGGTGCAGCGTACTGTACTCTGCTGATCTAGTCAAGGAAAATTGTTCCTTCTGAAAGTTTGTTGGATGTCTTAGATTCTGTTTCTTGTTCATCAGGTGCAAGGGTTGCATCCCGAACTCATCGTACCTTGACTGTTTCTGTATTACGGCTGCGGAGTGACTTTAGGTTTGTTGAATTTTTGTTGTATTACATAATGTTCACGTGATACAGATACACACGCACAGAAGAAGACCATTTGTATGTGTGTGGATCTGATAATGTGTAGATAAAGGGAGTGAACGCCGCTACCCCAGACAAGCGATAACTTGTCGACGGGTAGAAGGAAATGTCTTATTAACTTGAAACTTGTGTTGAAATTACTGTAATGAAAACAGAACACTGCAACAGTTGGTGAGATTTTTAAGCAAACAATTTATTTTAAATACCTGTGAATGAAATCTATCAGATATAACATGTTACGGTGTCTTTATTTAACACGATACATTTCATTCGTGAATCTGCGATATCGTCGGGGGGGGGGTTTTTTCAAGCTTCTTATCCACATTGGAAATTAAGAATCCCTGATGCTATTATGGGTAACAACACGTGTCTGGATAAAGAAAAATTTTGCCGCACGCGTTATATTTCGCAGCTTTTTTTCACGTTGATTTGGTATATTATGCTACTGATAAAAGTATTGTGTGCAGTACCTTATTACGGGTGATCGTGGAATTTTCCCTGGTGTTTCTGACAGTAATTTGTGGAGTTACTCTAGTTCTGGATGTTGTATATATGTGCTGTGACTAGGTCCAGTGAGACCTGTTGTTGAAAACTGTAATGTGAAGCACTTGGTGCTTTTAAATGCTGATTATGAAAGGAATTATATCGCAGAGGCTTTATATATAAGTATGTATAGAGTTTGTGCTTACCTTACAAATCATAGACTTATTTTATAGCACAATTAACACTGTTTATTGTATAGATTTAGCACAAAGTTTCTAGAACCATGTGTGAATAATGAATGGACCTTAGTTCCATTGTTATTGCATATTGACCCACATAATTCCTGGAGCTACACTGTGGATGTATCATTGAAACCTGCCTTTTTTTTTATACAGGACCTAGAATGTATTTCTCAGTTGTTTGGATATATTCAGGAAATTATATTGCAAAGCTGTGCTGGTAAGGTCATGAGTATGTCATTGTCGCTCATTTGCGACAAGAGTATCACAACTCGAAATTTGGCATTTTTGAGTTACTGGTATAGAAAGAAACGTTTGCAGATGCACTTTTAACAGTTACAGTGTCATAACGCAGTTTGCAAAACTCGCCGCTGGAGAGCAGTTGTGTCGTCGTTGCACTCATGGAAATTATAGCACTTCAAACCCTTTAAAAGTCTCTCCTGAAATAAATCACACAGTTTGAGTTGTGACACTGTTGTCACAAACGAGCGATACATGCACTTCTAGGATGGGCATTCACAGGGAAGATGCAGACACAGTTGTTGCTGACTTCTTAAAGAAAAACTAGTTTGTATTGTTATGCATAATGTGTGTGTGTGTGTGTGTGTTACTCCTACTGATAACTTTTACATGAATTGACCAGCCTTCATTAATATCATTAGGAAAATCATGTTGTGTGAAACTGTGAACGTCACTAAACCCATATATAGCATTTTCAGCGCGATGGCTACGCAGACTTCTGAGGTGTGTGTAGCAGTAGCACCATCTGTGTATAACATCCTCATTGCATTTATGACAGTAGGTCTTTAGCATGTCCCTCTGAAGTGCCGGTAAATTTCTACCATACTGCAAGGTGTCATATCCCCCACACTGTATTATTTGTAGTCGCTACCATCAAATTTCGGAGGCATGTGGCGGCGCTTGGTTGAGGCACTGCGCTACAAGCCAGAAGGTCGTTGGTTCTATTCCCCATGGTGTCAATGGAATTTTTCATTGACGTAATCCTTCCTGCCGCACTGTGGCTCTGATTGAGGTTGACTCGGCCTCTAACAGAAATGAGTACCAGGAATACTTCCTGGGGGATAAAGGCGGCCGGTGGTGCATAGAGCTGACAACCTTACCACCTTCATGTGCTGATTGTCTTGAAATCTGGAAGCCTCAAACTCCTGGAACCCTCAGGGCTTGTCCAGGCCTGTGATGAGATTGCTTTACCTTTTTTTTCCGTCAGATTTCACGTGTAGCACCTCATTGTCACTTCACAGCATGCATTTGCTAGGAAAACAATTCATGTCCCTGATGCTAACTAATGCTGACTAATTCTCCTAAACTTGCCCACCCCATTTATCTTATGTGTGAGCATTCTTCCTCCACTCAACACTGAGATGGGGTCTGTTTTGTAGCGCTGTTTACATGAAATGTGACCAGTATGTGGCCGTTTTTACATTTTATGTGGGTAGAAAAGATGAGCCCCTGTAGAGTTAGGTTGTAATTTTGTAGCACCCGTGTGTGCAGGCAGATGGAGGGAGCAGTAGTTATGTGTCTTTCTAAAAACATGGGTTTGTGTTCTTTCCTCAGGACATCACAGTTACTGCATGTATTTCAACCTCTGACTTGCACTTGACTGACGCTAACTCGAGCATCTTTTTAAACTGTAGACAGTGCCATTGTGCTATATGAGTATTCGATGGAAACAGTGGTGCAGTTGCTACAGTTCTGAAGATTTTGACATTCAGAGGACCGTGCATTGTGACATATTCTTATAATAAAACCAACATGATGCAGTAATTTCTCAAATTATTTTTGTAATAGAACTCAACGTGTTTCAGACAGGTTTTCTGTACATCAAATCCCGCTAGCAAGCAGTCAGCAAAACTGTATGACATATACCTGTTGCTGTGTGTACAGTACTAGACACCTGATGATGGACAGAAAGCCTGTCCGAAACATGAAGAGTTCTATTCCAAAAATAAATTTGAGAAATTAATGCATCTAGTTGGTTTTATTACAAGAATTCTGAAGATTTATATTGTGCGTGTCAGAACACAGATTGTAATGTAAATTGTACTGATGATTAAGGTTGCAGTTACTAGTATAGCCATAATTTTTAAGAACTATTGTATCCTCTGTTAAACACAGATGTGACATTGGTGATATGTGTGAAACCAGCATTGTAGATCGCAGTGAGGGTGGGTGGAATATGAATAATTTACATTATTTCAGGCATTTCATGTAGATTTCTAATAACACACTTCATTGAATTCCACATACTGATGAGAGAAACGTTTGTATATGAAGTGTTCCTTTACGCAGCCAAACGTCAGTTACATTCCTGTAGGATATATCCTGCAGCTGATGTCCCATGTCTGCCAAAATGAAGAGGGAGTTTGTTCAGTCAGCAATGTCCAATTTAATTCTTGCACCAGGGACTTAATTCAGCTTACACGTTTCTTGGCACTGGTAACCTGCAAGATGTTTCTTATCTCATACTTGAGGTATTTTATTTAACATAATGTAATCTACTGTAAATGTGTGTATGTGGATTGTGAACAGTGGAAACTGAACATTTTCAAAGATGCCGTTGATGATCCAACAGTACTGTTATGAAGGACATTTCTGAAAGTAACCACAATAAATGGTATTCAGCTGTCAGTCAATGCATAGCAGTAGGTAATGCCAAAACATGACAGGAAAATAAACTGGACAAGGCACTCTGTGGTCATGGCAGTAGATCCACCTGTTATATCCTGAATATCAGAGACATATATAGTGTTTGCTCTGTGCATGCACAAATGCCTGTGCCGTCACACACGCACACACACGCTTGTGCATACACATTATATTTATATTTTGCATCACAGCTAGAGGTAATACCAAATTTAAATGACTACAGGATAATTGAAACATGAGTATCTTTCTCCATATTTGTTTCTGTTTGTTCCTTATTTTGGTAGATGTTTCTACCATCTTTTCTGCATTCCCTTAAACAGATGTTATCTTTACATTGTAATTTACATCACTTTAAAATCTGTGGAGTCTCTTAGTATAATATGAAATGTATTCTGTGGTCTGTGTAGTAAGAATGAGTATCAGTCATGCATGTCTTAACAAAAGCATGTATTGTGATGGTGTTACATGAACTGTATGTAAGTCATTTGTTAAAACATGCAAATCAAGAAAAGTAGTCCTGTATTAATATGAAGTATTTCATATGTAGAGTTTCTTATAGCATGTTCTATTTGTAAAAAGTACAAATTAGCTTTCCATATTAGCTTTTAAAATATGTAAGAAATTAGATGTTTGTAAGCAGATTAATAATGCAGAAAACATTGTATATCATTTTAGATCATAGCGATGGAAAAGCATGGAAAAGTTCTGTAACTGGCTGTAGTACAAGACTAGAGCAGATAAATGAGATATGTGGAGAAATCTTGACTGTATGACTAAATCCTACTGTATTACCAGACGCACTTGCAGGTGGACAAAGAAGCCATTTTTTCCATCTTCTGGACCATACCATTTCAAACAGCTTTATCATTTTCCCTTTCTTAGTTCAAAATTATCACACTGGCAATGGTGAGAGATCTAATACAAAAGGCAGGAAGGCTGTCCTCGACCTCAGACCATAAGACGAGGAAGACATGCCTTGTCCACCAGCCAACTAAAAGGATGTGACAAGAGAGACAACAGACACTGCCTTGTGCAGTGTTTTGAGAATCTGGTACTGGGTGTGTTCCGCCGAAAGCAAAGAAACGAACGAAATTCAGGTGCTGAGAATGCGACATAGGGATGTGTGCTACCCCCATGTTTCAATGCGTTATCACACCAAAATGCACTTCTAAGGACCAACTGACATCAAAATGGAAAAGAACACACAATTTTAAGTAAATATTACCCTTGTAATTACCAAATTAATATTTTTAGTAGCCTCTTCTTGAAAAAAAAAATACAGTGAAGTGGGTGAGGATTTTACAGGAGGATCATTATGAATGAACAGAGACTTGGAATAGGGCTTTATGAGTGTATTTGTTTTATTTAACCAATATGAGAACAAAAATAAGAACCGGCACCTGGAGGTGCCTGTAAATACCTCGTGACTTTTCGGAAAAATCATAAGGATATTAGTAAGAAAAATTAAACCCAATCATTGATAACTTTATAATTACATTTCACAATATCTTGTACTGCTATACAAGACTTTTAGTTAACGCTGCGAAAATGAGATGTAGAATTACAAATGCAGAAAATTCTGGAAATGCCATGGTTTTGCTGGAAGTTTTCAGTTTTGGCCATTAAGTACATTAACCTTGGAGTGTCTATTAAAGGTCCTGTAATACTGAACCCAGCATCTCAAGAACATGCTAACCTCCAGCATACTCCCGGCAGCAACAATGAGTTCAGCGACTTAATTGGCGACTCTCAAACTGGTGTCTGAGGTTGTCTTCTGGATATGAAGTGGGGTCTAGTGTATCTGTACAATACCATGTCGAAATAGTAATTGCTACTAACACTCTGTTGTCAGTGCTTACAGAGAAAAATTGTGTACCAAGTTACAAATGTCAGTACTATACCAAAGGAACATACAAGGAAAGAATGACAAGCAAAAATACAAACGACAGTAATAACTAGGGTATTATTGCCTCAGTCTAGTGTAGCGACTACAGAGGTTGTGAACCCACCGATGCCACCAACTTGTAGTGCCGATTAAGCGATGGCAAAGTTTTAGCCCGAACAGGCACTATGAATTTTGGAAAACTTCAACAATTCTACTCTTGCTGTATCAATGTAAGATCTAAATTTGCTACCATCAGTCAGAATTTGGATTCCACACAGGTTCCTGACAAACCTTTTTTGTTTCACTCAGTATATAATACACTTGTATTACATTAAAATAATTCCCTCAACTTAACCTTTAGACGCCTAACGTCAACTATAGTTGACGTACCGCACCGCTAACCTCCAAAGTTGCATTTTATATATTTATTCAACAAATATTGGTAACGAATATTTTAAACATGGTATATACTCTCCATTTTTTTCTCTCCAAAATGCAGTTCGTTTCATAATTCTAACATATTTGGTTCCTGTATTATTCACATTTTATATACAGGGTGTGCTAAAATTTAAAAAAAATAATTTCGGCGCCAAAAGATTAATTATTCAAAGTGTTGTCATAGTTTCACATTCGCTAGACCATGGTAAGTATTAATTTGTCTATACATTCTGTATGAGTTCTCGCTAAATTTTATCAATACTCTCACAATAAAATAACTCAATCAAGGAATTACTTGAGATACGATTTTCTTTGATACTTCACTACAGCTTACATCCCAATGGATCTCAGACAGACACGGGTTACATCTTTCTAGCAAAATATATATACGTATATTCTCTAAAAGAATCTATATATGCACATACAAGGTCAAACAAAGTCCGTGTAACTGAATTCCTTTGTACTACATATTGACTTAACAATATAAGGGCAGATCATTCACGTAAATGCAATTTTCTTGTTTTACCTAAATTTGGAAAATATATAAAAATTAATAAAACACTTCTTAATCATTTATTTTGTCGTCGTGAGTTTTGGATGAACCATACACCACTCATCTTGTATGAATAGAAAAAATCTGAGGTAGAAGGCTCATCTCAAGGCCTTGCTCTGAGCACTGTGGTTTTTGTGTCTCTTCTTGTTGAAGGTTGGATCACAAAGATAGTGCCTCTTGGTATTACAGGTGGGTAAAAACGAATGTGCTGTTACTGAGGAATGTTGCACGTGCAGTTTTCCAGTTGCTATAATGTGCAATTACTCAACTAAATTTGTGTCTTTCCCAAATATCTGAACTGCTCCATCCTTTCAAAGGATTTATTATTAATCTTTATATTTTGATTTTGTCCTGCATTCTCATCTCGAGACATGACCACCAGGTACTTAATTTTCTCAGCATTCCTTACTAGCAACATGTTGCTGATTTTTTGAATAGTATATGTAGCTGTGTTTTGACTGAGAAAACCATGCATTTTTAGTTTGTTGTAAACTTGTCTTCCAGGTTGCTATCCAAAAATTTAAAGATCAAGATATATAGAACTATAATTTTGCCCGTTGTTTTGTATGGGTCTGAAACTTGGTCGCTGACATTGCGGGAGGAAAGGAAGCTGAGGGTGTTTGAGAACATGGTGTTGAGGAGAATATTTGGACCTAGTAGGGACGAGGAAACGGGGGAATGGAGGAGACTGCATAACGAGGAGCTAAATGATTTGTGCTGCTCACCCAATATTGTGCGGGTGATAAAATCGAGAAGAATGAGATGGGCTGGGAATGTGGCGCATATGGGTGAGGAGAGGGGGTGTATAGGGTCTTGGTGGGGAAACCGGAGGGAAGGAGACCACTGGGGAGACCTAGGCATAGATGGGTGGATAATATTAGGATGGATCTCCAGGAGGTGGGATGT
>Ga0136643_10009506_pt1 | contig 14309 bp, 8 predicted proteins | sample TergutLab28metaG_FD_96883 | JGI IMG/M metagenome (GOLD analysis project Ga0136643, IMG submission 96883) | Labiotermes labralis P1 segment gut microbial communities from Petit-Saut dam, French Guiana - Lab288 P1 (version 3) (version 3) | ecosystem: Host-associated > Arthropoda: Insects >... | reverse complement strand
TTTTTATAAAACATTATATTCTTTACGGAGTATCAACCGTAAATCTGCTCCACCTTTGTGCCTTCAAGACACGTTATATGGAGAACTTATCACTTAGGTGTTTTAAGAGCAGTGTTAATCAGAGAAGATTACACAAAATGCTTCTGAAGAACGAGCGGTTTTTCTAGCCCCATGTCCTCAACGACATGTGAAAAAACATGACGAATTCTAAGGCCTGGATCCTTGTTCGTCCTCATTTTCCTTCTTTACCAGTGTAACTATTCTAAGGTTACGTACAAACTGAACAGCTCCAAGGAGCGCGGTATGTCTTACATTTCGCTAAGATTGATAAAATATCCTATCAGAAATGATTGACTTCCTCGCTATTTTAAACACAAACGCTTGGTCCCTAAAGAATATACCGTTTATGACAACGGTAAGATATAAACAATTTAAAGTGATATTTTAAATTTCTGTCGCGTGATAATAATTCCTCCGATAATTCTGACCGCCATTCCACTTCATCTCTGGTGACAAGTATTTGGATAGATTAAGGAAAAAAAGAAAAGCGATCTTCATCTTCAGAGCTAGAAGAAAGAATTATTACTTGCTCGTGCGGAGTGAGAATTTCCATAGTAAATTAAGTTTTCATTACACATTAAAATGTCGTTTTCCTTCTCTGTCTCTCTTCCTGAAGTCCCAGATCCCAGTGTTCCCGTTGTCACCAGCGTCTTGACGCAAAGCAGCAGTGGATTTGCATGCCATATAAATCGCACCAACGTGTTCGATACTTTAGCAATATGCAGATTTTTTTTAAAGGAATGGGGGACTACCATGTAGAAGTTGCCAAGAGGGGAAGCAGAAAATCGTGGAGGGAAGAAAAATACTTTTTCTTCTTTTGATAGTAAATTCATGAACCTCCCTCTCTCACTTCTACACGCAGTGCAAAACTGCAGAATTCCGAAATATGACAGAAGAGTTTCAGCCGGAAAGGATGTTTCGTGCTTATAATTTGGATGTAATAACTAAGTATAAACCCCCTTGAAAACGTGCTTTTAGGGCGTATAATTTTCTTGAAATAATTAGAAATTATTTCTAGATTTTAATGTCAGAAAACTGCTGTTTCTTTTTTAAATTTATGAATCGGGACATAGTATTGAGCCTAAACCACGGAATATGAAGAAAAAAAGAATTACCAAATTAATCCACAAGATATGCCGCTTCATATGTGACGCTACTACGTTTTGTGATTCCCCTTAAATTAGTAACTTTACCGCTTTATAAAGTTAAAGGAGCAATGTTCTGTAACACTTATAAACTGCACAGGCTATCAGCATTAAATCTACAATATGTAGGAGTTTTACAGGTATACGAAGCTTTGAAAGCTTAGTCATATCTTCCATTCTAATTCCTCTTTTCACAGAATTGCTCTCAATATAGGTGCAATTCAATCACGGAAAGGGGAATAATAGACGCCTGTCTCTAAACTTAAAAAAACAGTCAACTGCAATATACAACTAATATGCCTGTAAAATATTCTCAGAACAGGCAATTTTCAGGTAGAGGTTGAAAAATCATGAGTTTTCTTAATATAAATTAATGAGAAACAAGTATACATTTCTCCATTACTAACGAGGATGGCAATATGCACGTATAACGTTAAAATGTGGCGCATTCACCTAACCACTGCTACCACGGAAATGCAAGAATTCCTTTGCTCTCTGGTGCTGACGTACAGACGTCACTGTCAGCAATGTAACACAAAATATTGAAAACGTTGACATGGAAACACAATCATGCGTTCTCAATATACTGTGTTACATTTATCGCTGCCGACAACATTAAACACAATTATGCCTTCTTATAAAGTGCTCCAAATTTTTGTCCTGCTTTAACCAAATTTGGAGTTTCTCAACAGACGTTCATAAGAGTAACTAATGTCAAATTTCACGAAAATCCGTCCACTGGGAGTCTCGTTGGTAGACCTGCATGCTGACAGACATAACGAAGTCAATAGGCACCTCTCGCAATTGACGTAAATTCGCTTAAATCTTGACTGTAATTGACGATTTTGTTTACCCATTCCATAGAAAACAATATAAAAAATGCGTAGGTCTTCATGTAAAATGCACGAAATGTTTGTTCGATTTTAAATAAATCTGGCGTTTCTCGACAAATTTCCGTAGAAGTCCCCAATATGAAATGTCAAGAAAATCCGTGCAGTGAGGGTGGCGCTGATACATACGGACAAAAAAATGCAGACAAAGCAAAAATCACTTTTCGCTATTTTTGACAACGCGCCTAAGAACTTATGAATTTAAGACAGGCGATAAAAATGCAAATAATATTTCTTAGTTGTGGACTTACTTCCATAGTTGACTACCAGAGAATTTCATATGGTGTTACACAATGCATAGCTTTTCTGTCCACACAGAGTCGTTTCCGAGTTGAACATGTCAATAAGAGTTATGTTGCAGAACGCTTCTATCAGTCTCTGCAGATTTCAACAAAGCATACGATTGAATATTTTACTGAGGAACGCCATTTGCTGTCTCTAGTCAGCAAACCACGACAGAATGCATGATACAATTCCTTAATACTTCCTGCCATATTTCAATCAGAAGTCCGAATTTCGTTGTCGATCTTTAAACTCCAGTTTCACGCGACCCTTGAAACATTGATCAAAACGAAAAAAGGATGCAAAAAGGACGTTAAAAATGAAAGCAGGAAAGTCGTACGACAGCGAAATGGAATGAAGAGAGTCGCGTCAGTGTTATTAATTCAAAACCCGGGAATGTAGGTGCTGACAGACTGCCATCAATACCGCAGTCTGGAACCAGATACAGCTCTCTGATAAAGATTGTTCAACCACTTACAGAAACCAGTAAACTCACGTTTAGAATAAATTGGTTTTTTTTCCTGATCTTTATTACACAACAAAGAAATAAATGTCAGTAAACTGTATACCTTATTGGAGTAACTACAGCACGTGTAAATATTGCATGGCTCATTTGGTACGGTCACCGAAGTTTATAACGTCTCCATGAATGTGTGTTCAGAGAATACAAATTTTCATGCGTTCCTCGCATAGAGAACATAAATAAAAGCACATTCTCAGGTCGTTTTTGCTTATGCTTCAAATGATCTGTAGCGGACATTACTTATCGAATTTCAACTAAATCTATTACCTTGGAGCTTCTACTTAATGTTGTCGACTCATTCAAATTACATTGCGCAACCTTCCAAAATAAACCCCATTACAAAGTCCACATCTTGGTCAGGTAGAAGCTCTGTACATAAAATGACATAACAATAACTCACAAATACACAAAGATATCACAATTACAGACTTTATTTAAACAGTTTTAAATGGACTGAATACTTAACGAAATAAAAGGGAAAATTGAAATAGAAACGAAGGACGCAGTCAAACACAACACTTTAATGCCACACAACAATGTGCGTTCTACGTTTTTCGGTTCGTCAGACACATCGTTGAGCACGCGTTTTATAAATGTTTTAAAAAAGAAGCACATTTGAAACACGAAAGTTTTGTGAGCGAGATCTCACTAATTTATGATTATTTAATAAAATAATAAATACGAGTCATGTTCGTGGCCTAATACGAAATCCAATTTTTTGTTGTGTGTAAAATCTCTTCATTGTTCTATTTGGATCCCGACTAATATGCTGACTCATGTAAAATCAGTCCCGTTTGTTCTGTTTTGTTTTGTTTTTGTTCATTGTTTTTGAGCTCCTGTTCCTGTTTTGTGAAAGTCATTCCATAAGATGTACTTCTCCTCAAAAACAGTTGCGTGTTTTACGTTGTAGCTTTCTTAGGTATTTCTATTGTGTTTTGGTTGAGTATGTTTTATTTATTTCCTTCCTACGTGCCCTATGCAAATACTGTCGATTTACACTCACCGCTGCTCTTGTACGATACTGTTGATGCGTCAGGCAACTGAATCGTGTAGCACGCACTTTGTTGTATAAAATTTAAAGTGTTGTGTTTGACTGAATAATTCGTTTGTATTTCAATATAGTTTAATATAGCGGGATGAATCAGAATAAAAAATTACAAGGGAAAATGTTCCATGAATCTATTTACGCGAATCAACAAAACGATAAATATGTGGCAGAATACAGCAAGCAAATGCACACGAACACACTCTTTGAAATAAACTGATCCAGCTGAGAGTTCTCAGATTTATGCTAGGTTCATACAAGCGAGATAAAATAATTAAAGAAAGTTTCAATTAGCCCGCATTTATTTTTAATCAACCATAAACATACAGCGAGGCAGAATTGGATAGCATGATTAAAATAACAAGTAACACATTTGTCCGACATTTGTACATTATTGTCAAAATCACTTACACATTTTCACTCTTGTTTCGGAAAGACTGCTTAGTTTCCTTGTGAACGCTTCTTCCCTAACTTGGCCAATGAATCAAATGAAAGTTCCTGACACTGCACACTCTAGACGAAGCGCGTCTGGGCAGCATTGGATATGCTGCATCTGTTTTCCGCAAGGTTCCTCACGTCTAAGGGGAGAACTGCCCTTCTCCTTATCAAACTGGAGGTCTTACGCTATAAGGTGCGTAATTTTAATGACTACAGAAGATTTTTCGCAATTCCTTATCCATGAATTCCAGACAATGTACAGAAGCACGCTTGGTACACGTGCACGCCCTACTGTGGGGCGCTTCGACAGCCATAAATATACGTTGAATTGTTGGCTCTTGCACTAATTCAATCCTATGTGCATCTTTTCACTTTGCCTAATTTACTTGTTAAAACAGTTGTAGTCCAACTTGCGGAGAGTACCAGAATCCGTACTCGTCAGCAAACCTTTACGCGGACCCTACATTCTAAACAGCCTCTTATTCAATAGGTTCGGGAGGAGATTTCTTGACGCGTAAAGCGGTCTGGGCGCAAAAGTGCCTATTGTCATCTAGATCTGAGGTTAAGAATTCGTACAGTTATATATGTCCCTCCTGTTCCACATATTCATTTAATTGTGCTTAATTAAAAAGTAATAATTTAAGTTTGCCTTAAATTTCGAGTTTGATCACACTTCACGATATTTAATTATTATCTGCAGTGTAGATTAACAGGGCAGATTTTCTCCGGTTATCCAAGCAGTTGGTTCGCAACTAATTTTTTTTGTTAGTTTGTATTATTCTTTATGGAACGTTATGGGCCCTAATAACCTTAGAAATTCAAATCTAATTCTTAATTCTTTGTTTATTAACTGATTCTAAGGCATACGGCAATAATAATAATAATAATAATCATTTAAAATACCTGGGGGGGGGGTGATTTCTTTAAGCGCTAATTTCTGAAGGTCGCTACCCACATGAAAGTTTCCTACTCACTCACAGGGTACGTTCAATAAGCATGAAGGCCATAACAACGCATATGAATGCAGCCCTGTCCCACTGGATATTTCATGCACTGTCTACCTCACATAATACATACCAGTTCATATCATTATAGTTCTTTGTACAGGTTCTTGATGAAGAAACTTCTCGTGACAGACCACCATTTGCCTATGAAACACAAAGGATCCTGCCACGCTATTGTTCTTAGCAAGTAACTTTCGATTTGCCAAATGACTCTTGTGTCTGCAGATAAGATCATTTTAGAAAAGATACAACCAGGGTTAATCACTTATTAACTTCAATTTATAAAAGTTTATAACGTTATTCCAATTGTTACGAACCAGTTGGTTAGGTAGTATTAAAATAAACTGAAATAAGCCATTAGAATACCAAGGAGGGTAGTCCTAAATTTGTAAGCTTTCTTCTGGGTAATTCCCCGGTGTCTGAATTCAGACGCCGGGGAATTACCAGGAAGAAAGCATACAATTTCTTTACGGTCATGGTTCCGTGCATCTTAATTCAATGTTAATAAAAATCCAATAAAATGTTACAGTATGCAGATATTTATTGACTGCATAGTCACTCTACATATTTCGGGTGTCACAACACTTATCATCAGGAGTATTAAAAACTGTCACCGCAGCCTCCGGTACAGGTCATACTGTAAAATACAAAGATTAACTGGAATGAACTAACAATGTGTGTTGGCTTGTTAACTTCTGATAATAATTGGTGGCGGTACATTAACATATTTACAAAAGTCTAGGTATACAATATCGCGGAAGTTTTTAAGTTAAAAACTCTTTGGATAATAAATATGAATAGTTAAAACCGTAATAGGAAGATACAATGGATGGAGTTAGTTAATAAAGTACTCGCAAACTTTCCGTCAAAACGGAAACCTCATTCCTGAACAAAACTGTGACGAACAAAACCCACTATTTCTGTTAGCTACCGACTACAGCCTTACGTAAACACCTGCCCACAACCGCACTTACCACACGATCCGCACAAACCAGTCCTGACCTAGCCACGTTGTAACCTTACGTAACTACCTACGCTCAACCGATCAATACCTACCAAATGACTCGCACAAACCAGTCCCGATCAGGCCACGTTGGATAGAAGTAGATGCACCAGTATGTGAGTACTTTATTAACTTCCGTTTTGACGGAAAGTTTTCGAGCACTTTATTATCTAACTCCATCCATTGCATCTTCCTATTACGTTTTTAACTATTCATATTTATTACTTTTAACTTGTAAATGTCTACGATATTGTATACCTAGACTTTTGTAAATATGTTAATTACCGCCACCAATTACTATCAGAAGTTAACAAGCCAAAACACACTGTTAGTTCATTCCAGTTAATCCTTGTATTTTACAGTATGACCTGTACCGGAGGCTGCGGTTAGAGTTTTTAGTACTCCTGATGATGGGTGCTGTGACACCCGAAACATGTAGAGTGACTTTGGAGTAAACAAATATCTGCATGCAGTAGCATCTGGTTGGATTTTTATTAACATCGAAAGCATACAACATTCATAACAGGGCGAAATTTTGAAATTAAGTCGTAAATCCGTAATTAAGACAGCATTTATTAATTATCTTAATTCTGGGACCCAGAACTCTATACCAATATTCAGTGTACGCTAAAACCCTATGAAGGCAATATTTCCCTCAACGTACTGGACGTTGCATTTCTGCGTGTTCCAGTTAAAATATTTTTTTTTTTACTACGGTCTTTCTTACGTACTTACTTGAGCTCTTATCAAGAGAATAAATATAACTTTGAAGGTACTCATTGACGTCATATCCGACAACAGAAAAAAGCGTCAATTGCTTCAGATAGTACACTTTATATTAATAATGTCTACTTGACACACCCACACACACATAAGAGCATCGATGCTTTATGCGTTCTGATTCTGTACGAGATGAGTTTTAGAAATGGATCTGGTGGTGATAGAAGATAGATCATTAAACGTAGTATATTGCAAACAAATTAACAACAGCTGCGCAATAAAGAAATATATCCCTGACAGCGAGAGAAAGCCGAGATAATGTTTATGATAAAATTAACGTCACAGTGGGACTGCGAGCACTTCTAGTGGAACAGTTTGTGACTGGCCTCTAGTGACATACTTGTTTCACTGTCAAGGTAAAACATGCTGTGGCATATGACGGGAATAGCATAATAAATACTGTAACGTGGTAATTTATAATACTTGCCTGCTTGTTTAAACTTATGCAGGAATACGACCGTAATTTCTTGACTTATAAATTTTGTGACGAATCCTCATATCACTAAATGAATTACCACTACAGTGACATATAAGTAGATCAAAAAGTCTCTGTGCACCCGGTACTTTAAACTGTATTACGCCCCACGAAAAAAGCATAAGCTAAATTAATTTTAATATTTTTTTCCGAAGTGTATGTACTTGTAGTGGGATGTTGTTGAAGATAGTAAATTGTGACACACACATACACAGGCACGCACACACACACACACACACACACACTTTCATATATATATATATAACAAATTAAGATATCGAAATCTATAGGAAACAGTCTGGTCTTTGACGGAACTAAAATCAGATAAAATTAAGAAAGAACTGTTTCCTGATTTGTTTAAACACTTTCGAATAAATCTATTACCATTTCTGCCGCTAAGATTTCATTTCAGAAGATCAATACATGCTTATGGGATTCTACTCATATTTGGGCTTCGATGTGGCCCCTGGACGATTGCTAATTATCTAGTGAAAATCGCAGTACGCCCAATCACTGCATACACGAAACTCGAAAATATATGTCCCTTATTGTTTTAATGTTCTAACATTATATGGATGGTTTCTGCCGTGTATTTATGAAAAATGTTATACATGTGTGTGTGTGTGTGTGTGTGTGATTGTGGTGCCTTCAATGAACCATTTCGAGGCACTACTTTAACCACTGTGAAGACTTATCATGATGGCACCTATGGTATGCCGAAACGTGTAGGAGGAAATTTCGTATGCGTGTACGTTTTATGTATATATTTCATTCCATGTAAGTTTAGTTTTATAAGTTAACGCATACTTAATTTCTTATAAAACACCAGTAGCAAATAGGATGCATAAATATGCATTCTAACGATGTGCTCTCAAATATGAAAATACGGCGGATAACTAAAAATAAACAGAATGTTAAATATAAACATCGTCGCTCTAAAGGAACTGGAAAATTACACAAAAAAGTTTTACTTATTCTATAACTAAACGTCCGTTATGAATATTACGCTCGCTCATAAATCGTAAAAACATGGAGTTAATACCAGTAGATCCTGAAATTTTGGTCTCCAAATCGGAAGCCGTAGCTTCTACCCATAAGAGCGGTACGCTCCATATGCGAGTGTGACTCTTCATGTGAAAGACAAGGTTTAATCTTACGACGCATTGATCAGCTTCCTCATAAACATCGATACGTTTCTAACAGCTACATGGCACTACACCTCTACAGGATTTATGTTATGAACTCAAAGACGGGAAGAAAATTTTAATTCATAAAGCCAACTTTATTTCGAAATTTTCACTTGGGTTAAGAAAAACTTCAAATTAATAATTATACAACCTACTCTTAAACTTCAGCATGTGGTTCCACTAATGTGAATCAACATTATCTTCTGCACGTAATTTAATTTGAATTTTATGAAGAAAACTGAAACTGAATGTAGCACAATCCACCCAAATAGAAACTTTCTTCTTCCGGGATTTTAAGCAGAACTTCTTGGTAGGTACTACCAACCAAAGCTTTATAACATCCCAGAAGAACAAAAGCTTCAACTATAATGCAGCGGAAGCCTGAAATCACATAATCAAACTGCCACTGTTAATTCTTTATTGACTCTTAACATCTTTCGACAATTGTTAATAAACAGAAAACTTCTGGAATTTCCGATTTACAGTTTTCCGAAAGATAAGCCCAAGATTTACCAGCATAAGTTTAATAGAATTTATATAACAAATGCTCGTGACATTTATTTCATTTAGTTTTTCAGTTTTTACCCAGTTGTAATGAAGAAAACAAACATTTCCTTCAGTGTGCGAAGTTCCAATACAAGTCGACTTCTTCCAACTTCGGCAAACAATCAATGAATGCTGACAGAAGGCTTCCCACAATTAGGTGCAGTTTCCAGAGTATAAATTTTGCGGGTCCAATAAAAGATCTATTTCCTCGTGTCTATACGTCCCATTTCTCTTCGGTTCCGTATTTTGCTCAAAAAAATGGCAGAATTATTATGAGTGACTAAATCTGATTTGGAAGAAAGCAATCGTTGCCTGTTTAATGTATTAAAGCAAAATTTGCCTTGGTGTTTTAAGGAAGACCTCTTAGGTTACTCATGTGCAATTTACCATTTCGATGTACATAGCGCTCCTCTCCACAGGCATTTTGAATTTGCTTCTGTTAACGACAGAAAATGTGGTATCTGAGAGGCCACAGATAAGGGAAAGTCTTTTTAAGTTGTGCTGAAGTGAGAATTATCTAAATTCATCTTTCTGGAGTCATGAAAGTAAGCTTTGGGTATTCAATCTAGGTCCAAAACGTAAGAACGAAAATTCGTTTTCTGAATTCAATTAGTCATTCACTTTCATTTCTCTATAACTTTGATCTGGCACTGTGCTGCTACTTGTATGAGGAAGTGGCTGCGCCTGTGTCTGCAGGAGGCTAAGTTCTGATCTTAGTCCGCTTTCCTTTGAGACGCCCACAAATTCAATTCCATTTTACTGTATTTCGCCTCGCAAAGTGGGGAAAAGAGATTCTTTCTCTCCTTCCACCTAAACTACGAAGCCAAGAATGGGATACCAAAAAGAAAATACTTTAAAGTCTGACTCAAAAAAAGAGTAGAAGATGAAAGGAAAAGAAATCAAAAGTTTAAACAACCAAGATTTTTTCTTTGTTCGAGAGGAAGAAAACAGAAGAAATAAGGTCACTGCCTTGAGGGTTAAAATCTGGAACATTTGCATTTATTTTGTTGTCGCTGTAAAGGAAATGGGCTTGCTCCATCTATATAACAAAATAAAATACATAAGAGATAACATAAATCTTTATACCTGGTGGCCCATTCATGTGCAGTCCCTATTATGTCACATTTTATTTGAATGTGCCTTTGTTCCCCTTTCTAACATGTCTATTTTATCACCTAAAGGACATGGGATAGCAGCCAAACGGCCCATTACGATTCTGCTACTTACATGGTAAGATAGTGAAAGTTATGGCGTGAAGAAACCCAAAGGTATCGACAGCTTGTTTTGAGGATTTTGCTACTGAAGTCCAATTCTTGCAGCACAGGAAACAGCTGCAAGCTTTTGTGATAAATATATGTAACATTTCCACATCAGTGTCAAATTCTTCAACTGAATTCCTTTCACGCATTACAACATGTAACGGGAATATTATTTCATAAGCACACAATTTTGTACACAAATTTCTAATGGTATTATCGACGTAAGCCTATCTGGTTCTGCATACTTATTTGCGTTTCAATTAATAATGTAGCAGAAATAAGGGGCTCAATTTTCACTCAAATCTGGGAGACCCTAGCGCACCTGACGGAATAATTTTTGTTCTTACTCAATAGCCCGAGTGGGAATAGTTCCCTGGAATGAATGTCTTCCTTACGTAAAACCCTGGCTGGAACTAGCATCGATATGTTACGTTTTCACTGAATAATCAAGACGGACCTTCGCTCAGGAATGAGAGTGTTCTAGTCTACACTCAATAAATTGGCCGGTATTAACGTTGCGGTTTACGGGTGCTTTACTCTCATCATCCTTTCAGGCCAACAAACTAAATTAATTTCGGAACGCACATCAAATGTGTTGACATTCACACGTCTAACTTTTGACGCATTACACCAACAAATCTTGAAAGCAGCAAATCAGGATCCTGTAAAGATTCTTGATCCGTAACAATATTGTGGTGTTACGAAATGCTAAAAGTGGGGACATTATGCCTTCTAATGGTTTCCAACTTTGATATTTTAAGTAGCCTAGTTTAACAACGTTGTGTAATTTCAAAAGCGAGGCCGCGGCTAGTGATCTTAACATATAATGATTTATGAGAGATTATCTTTAAGTAGTTGAACATACGCTTTTGTGTCCCACTCTAAATATATTTTCCTGAATTTGCCCCGAGAGATTTAACTAACACACAGTTAGTAGTTATCACTATAAAGGGGCAGTGAAGTCGAGATTCGAATCCAATACTTGTACTTCCAAACACGAGTCTAGAATTCCGTCATCAGTCTGTTGGTGCGCAAACAAGAAACGGAATACCGTCGGTCATGGACAAATATACAAATAATTCCATATTTTTAAAGATAAAAAATGCGCTAATTAAAAATACAGTAATATAGATTACAAAACGCACTTCACATCAGGTGCCAAACACTAAATGTTTCGGCATCAACGTGGAGTTCTTCTGCAACAACGTTTCGTGGGACCAACAAACAGTTCAGGCACTTTTCACTCACACTTGCCCCCCCCCCCTTAAAAGTTAAAAGTTTTAAAATATTAAAACTCAAAATTACATACCCTCATTGCTGCATAAAAAAGCCTCCTCTCTTACATATTCATATCCGTAATACGTCCGGAGCTGTTCACCAACCTGCAGCAATATATGAACCAAAAAGTTCTCGTCCTGTAAAATTGTCAATATTCACCCATTGTGTGACAGAGGGGGCTTATCGCTATGTTACTGTTGATGCAGCAATGGAGTGTGCAATTTACAGTTTTGAAATTTAAAGAATTAAATTTTACAATTCAAATATGAGTGAATGGCGCCTGAAATATTTGTTGCACCTACGAAACTTTCTTGCTGAAAAACTCCCTGACGACGGCACCTTGGTACCGAAACACGTAGGTTGTGGCACCTGATATGAAGTATGTTCTGTGATCTGTTTTACCGTATTTTAATTAGTGCAATTTGTTGGTTTATAAAATTATGGAATGTAAGAAAATGCACTGAATGAACAACATAAAATTTTTAATATAAAATAAGTTCAAAGTAAAGATATCTTACGACTCTGAACTTCCATTAGAGAAATGAAAGTAGAAGGAACTAGCCCAAATACCTGCCATAAATATTTCAAATGAGTCCTTTACACGTTCGGTTACTGCAATGAATGTCAAGAGAACGTTCCGTTAAAATACATTGCACATGTAATTCTACTCGTGTACTTTGAACCACTTGTAAAGCAAAAGCAAAGAATGCATTTACCTTTTCTTCGTTAAGGATGTTTCACACAAGTATTGGTAGAGTTCTGTAAGGCATACTTTTATACTACGTCTACTTTTAAGTCATGGGCCAAATACGTTTTGCAAAAAGATTTTCAATACAATAATTACAATTCGATTTGAATTTCATTTAAAATGAAGGCCAGAATAAGTAGCATATTGAAATTTGCCCTACGTCTTTCACTACAGACACTCACAAGAAATATTACTGAATTTCCTCCTTCCAAAAATGAAATACACAAACAGCCAGACACTAGAACAAACATGGCCCCTCTATAAGGCGTTTAATTGTTTTAATTAGTATCGAATTTCTAAACAAGAAACTCATGAAAACTCGTAGTACTTCGAGAAGAACGTAATTCAAAATAGCTTAAAATAATGGAATGTCTTATATATGTAATAGACTCAGTAATTCGAAGGGTATTTGAATTCTAATTTCTGGGAATGCATAAGAAACCTAGCAAAAAACGGAACTGTAATAAAAGTCATGACTGAGGATGACTTACATGCGTGGGGAATGTAACAATGTCAGACACCGCAGAGAAATGGACCAACGACCTAAATGGCTTGAGATGTATGTATATATTATGTATGTATGTATGTACGTATGTATGTATATTTGTTTGTATGTATGTAGTATGTGTGTATGTATGTCATATGTACGTATTATGTACGTATGTATGTGTTTATGTGTGTGTGTGTGTATGCATGTATGTATGTATGTATGCATGTATGTATATACGTGTGTATGTATGTACGTATGTATGCATGTATGTATGTACGTATGTATGTATGCATGTACCTATGTACGTATGTATGTACTATACATGTACGTATATATGTATGCATATACGTACGTACGTACATATGTAGGTATTATGAATGTATATATGTACTAATATATGTTCGTGTATGTTTACATTTATGTGTGCATTATATACGTTTATGCTCTATTATGCAACTAATGTATGTATGAGTGTGCATGAATGTGCATGTAAGTGTGTGTGTATGTATGTGTGTATGCATGTACATATGCATTTTTTATTTATTTGTTTATACGTATATGTACATATACATGCATGGGTGTATTGACGTACGTATTATGTTATATTATGTACGTAACGCATGTATGTGTGCGTGTATGTATATATGTACGTGTGTAAAGTATATGTATGTGTGTAGGTATATATATCTGTGTGTGTTTTTTTATGTATGTTTGTATTATGTGTGTATGTATGTTAAGTATGTTTGTATATATTTATGTATGAATACATATATATATATATATATATATATATAATATGAAATGTTTTGATATATTTGTTAACTACAATTGTGTTTATTTATTATTTATAATTATTTATTTATGCGTGTATGTATTATGTATGTATGTGTGCGTATGTATATTTGTATGTTTGCATGCCCGTATGCATTTATGTATGTGTTTTACGTATGTAATATATGTAAGTGTTCGTGTATGTATGCGCTTCTTTGTGTGTGTATATATATATATATGTTCAACATATGTACCTATATAACTAAGTATGCGTGTATATACACATGTATTTTATTCAGTTTATTCCTACTTGACGAAAAGAAGACGAAGACAGCTTCAAAACAGAACATACCTGACACCAAAAAACAATTTTTTTTCCAGCTTT
>Ga0136643_10009505_pt1 | contig 14309 bp, 14 predicted proteins | sample TergutLab28metaG_FD_96883 | JGI IMG/M metagenome (GOLD analysis project Ga0136643, IMG submission 96883) | Labiotermes labralis P1 segment gut microbial communities from Petit-Saut dam, French Guiana - Lab288 P1 (version 3) (version 3) | ecosystem: Host-associated > Arthropoda: Insects >... | reverse complement strand
TTTTTGTGTTTTTTTGCCAAAAAGGGGGTGAAATTTTGCCCCAAAAAAATTTTTTTTCAACCCCCCCTGTATGTTTTTACCCCCCCCCCCCCCCCCCCCCCGTCATCTAGCCCTTCTACTTGCAGCAATAATATTAACTAAAAACAAGCACTTCTAGCTGGTTGACATAGGCCTGAGGGGCTACATGGGAATAAAACAGTATGTAGAAAGAAGGATGACAATTATTAGTGCAAGGTCAAAATGTTCAAAACAACAGCCATGCAGATACAACAACTTCAAATGCAATTACATTTTTGTCACTGTAGGAATTATAAATATACACATACATTCATAAACCATTTTGTTTTTTGATAATATCCAACCTTAAAATTGAAGACGTAACAAATTTCAGCAGAGAAAAGAGTAATTTTAATAAGATGTTCAATTAATATTTCATGGCCAAGGAAAACCATTCAGGTTGAATACGAATGGGAGAAAGGTTCTTAGGTGTAGGATATTTTACATTAACTTACATTTTACCTGTATGAGTGAAAGAGAAAGAAAGAAACTAGAAGAGCCCAACTACTGACTAGGACATAACTTGTACAACATCAATGTAGCAGAGAGAGAGCAGTATATTCACACTGCTTTTAATAGAAACTGTGCAATCTTCACTACAGCAAGGCACTCAAGTCAAACTACTCACGCTGAGCTACCAATAAGATCAATGACTGGACTAAGAGTACAGGCATAATGCTAACCTTATATGAATTCAACAGCACATTTACATGGCTGTAGCTACACACGTTACAGGTATCTCATTTCAGGTACAAGGAAAGTCACAAATGAAGGAACAAAGTACAGGCAGAGTCAAAGAGGAAATTAAATTTATTAATTACTTAATGTACAACAATATGTGACAAACACAATGTGTATAATTTCTCAAGCCTTCTGATCCTGCCTGCCAAGAAAGTTTTCAGTTCTCATCAAAGTGATGCAAGCACCACATCCTTAACTTCATCATCACTAGCAAATCTTTGTCCACACGAGGCTTGTTTAGGGGTCCAAACATGTGATAATCTGATGGAGCTAGGTCCGGACTAGATTGGGTGTGTGGGTGAAGTTAAAATTTCAGTTGTCCTATTGCTTCAATGGTAGCTGCTGCGAAATGCAGACGCATGGTATCATGGAGCAAAATAACCCCTTTGGATGCTAAACTTCTGCACTTGTTGCAAATTGCCTGCTTCAACTTTGAAATCAATATTTCAGTGTACAATGCAGTGTTAACAGCTGTGTCTTGCTTAAGATAATGTTCCAGGCCCAGTACAGTCCCAAAACAATAGCAGCATCACTTTACCTGCAGAGGCATGGGACTTTAATTTTTTAGTCTTCAGAGATATGGGATATTTCCACTCCATATTCTGTTGTTGAGAGCATGATTTTTAATGGTGGAACCATGTTTCATTACCCAAGCATTCATCATTTGTTGCAAGAGGTCCTTTCTTTCTTGGCTGTGTGTCTGCAAGAAACTCACGAATATCCACAAATGGGTATGTCTGTGTTCCTCCATAAGCTGTCATGGTACCCTCTTGCATGGACTTTGTGGTAACCAAGGTGATCATGGATGATGGCAAATGCTGATCCTTAACTAATGCCCCTAGTTAATGCAATTTTACTGACAGTAATCTGCCTGTTTTCTTTAATCAGTGCATCCACTTCACCACGGTGGTCATCTGCTCATGAAGTCGAAGGCCAGTCTCAGTATTCTTCATCACTAAGAATTTTCATCCCATGCTGAATCTCGTATACATCTTACTGTGCCATGCAGTGTTCACCATATTGCACTAACATTCCCCTATAAATTTCAAATGTTTTAATGTCTTCTGACCACAAAAAAACATGTCAAAACTTGCTGTTCTACCGTGTTGTAATTCAAAAGTAGTGCCACCAACTATAAAGATAATTTGTAAACAAACAAAACACTAAATAAACCTGACACTGACTAGTCACGACAAGACCCAGTATGCAGTTATTTCTTTACTTTTTGATACACCTTTGTATTTTATGAATTTGTTGCCATATTCAAAACCTTCACGACTTTTACATGCAGTCCATTTTGGTTATCAAAATTCCATCAATCCATATGCTTATATGACAGCTTTCTTTACACATGACTTGCAACACTGGTGGAGCATCAAGAAACAAAATATGTAAGGAAAAACACTACCTAACATACACTTGCAGGTGTTTATGGAGTATGAAATCTTCTGCATATAAAATAAAACATAAGATGGCTACATGGCATTAAGCCACTGGGGTGCTGAGATACAGATCCACTCATTCTTAATCTCAGCATTAGATGGAGGGGCCTGGTCAGCCTCATGCCCTGGCTGCTTACCGCTGTGGAAAGAGCCACTGCCATCCACTGAATAGGAAGTGGGCTGAGACTCAGAACCAGTCAGGATGTTTTAGAGAAGTGATAAATCTCTTGGCCATGTTGAGATTCAAACCCCAGCTCCTGCAGCCTGTAGCCTTGTCATTATACTGACTATGCTATCCTGGCTCCTTCACAACAGATGGGAAAAAACTACTGCATAGCAACTAATATTTACTAACATGATTAGTCCATCATTATAGACAAGATTCCAATGTAGAATTAACACAAATCATTCTCTGTAATGTTATGTGAGGCCCTCATCACCAATGGCCACTTAGTGTTCTCCACCTGACAGTCTAGTAATAAGATCTTGAAATATGCTGCCCTATTCCCACCCCACCAACTGAGGATTTCAAGTATGTACAGTTTTACATTTTTACCCAACTGTGTCAACCAAATAATACATTTCTAAATATCCCAGTTTTTTATTTGTGCACATACAGCAAAATTGATGGCTTATGCACCTAAATACCCACATTTGATGGAGCATTCAAAACCAAATTCAGAGCACCCAGGTTGCCATTTTGGTACACATTTTTGCAGCACTCTAGTATGTTTCTATTTTTAGTAAGAAGCTCACAAAATAATTACGAATAAGAAGTGTAGTTAGAATAGAAGGAAGACTGTCATCTTTTTTTGAAAATAAAACCGGCTTGAAACAGGGTGACACTTTATCACCAATATTATTTAATTTGGCATTACAAAAAGTGATACAAAGTATAAAAATGGTTCCTAGTGGTATAAAGATTGGTAAAGAACAATTGAATGTATTAGCATATGCAGATGACATTGCATTAATTTGAGAAAATGAAATAGAAATAAGAAAACTTTTTGTAGAAATGGTAAACACTGCAAGGAAGTTCAGACTATAGATACACCAAGAAAAAACAAAATATATGATAGTGGAAAGGAAAAACCAACTTAAAGAAAAATAAAATAGGACTTTTGAAAATAAAAAATTACACATTTCAAAGAGTGGAACATTTTAAATATTTAGGAGTTATACTTAATGAAGACAACTATAACCAAATAGACTTGCAAGAAGGAATGACAAATGCTAACAAAACATATTTTATGCTATAAAACCATTTTAAAAATAAAAACATATCAAAGAAACTAAAATTAAGACTTAAGAACACAATAATAGTCAAATGTTAACATAGGCATCAGAAACTTGGGCACTAACAAAGAAAGACGGAAAGCAATTGAACATTTTTGAAAGAAAATGTATAGAAGAATTTTAGGCCCAGTATATAACAACAAAAAAGATAATTGGAGGATATTAACTAATAAAGAAATTTATGCAAGAGTTAAAACCCTACAATAATAGAAACAATAAGGTTAAATAGATTATGTTGGTTTGGGTATGTACAGAGAATGGAAGAAAATAGAATTCCCAAAAGGGTATTACATATGAATTTTGTAACAACAAGACTGAGAGGTAGACCAAGAAATAGATGGCAAGATGAGGTGAGAGAGGATGGAAGAATAGTTGGTGGAGAAGGGTGGCAGGAAAAAGTACATAACAGAGAGTAATGGAAGAAGTTCCTGAGAATGGCATGGAATTGTCGCATTCTGCACATGGCAATGAAATGAATGTATTATTTTCAACATATTACACATTTTTCTTGGTTTGGTGAATATAAGACAACACAGACTATGACAACTGCTAACAGCAGTTTCCCATAAACCCTTGTTCTTGCTGCCTGCAGTATTTTAATGAGGAACATGGCTGGCAATAACTGCATACTAATAGGCTAAGAAATGGTCCACCTTCATAACAAGTTGCACTTGTTTTTGTGACATAAATTTTGAGCATCAGCAGAAGTATGGCTTTTATTGATGTACCCTGTATTTCACCAAGTCCCATCAAAAGAATATGCATCACACATCCAATTTCTGCATAATTGTTTGAAACACCATACATATCAGGTAATGGGCAGTATACCACACTAAAACTGAAGGGTAGTATCATAGTATCATATACTTACAGAATTGCCATGGCAAAATGGACTATTTAATTATAATTTTCTTTAGAAAACTTGTATTATCCCTCATCAATGCCTATATATCTGAAGTGTTCTTCTCATCCTTTCAAATATCCTGACTACAATGCTTATGCATGTCTCTACTACATGCATGCTAGGTGTCCTGTCCATTTTTGTCTGCACTGATTTGAACATCCTCATGATACTTGGTGATGTGCACAAGTCATGATACCCCTCAAAAATAGTTCTTCTTATTTACTACTCTCTCTCTAGCATGTCCAAATATTCTTCTGAGTATTTTCTTCTCAAACACTCATTACACATGTTACATGCAGATACACAATACAAAAAAAGGAAAAACAGTAACAATACTGGACTAAGAGGCATACAACACAAATTGCTGGTGGAAGCTAGCCCCCTGTTTCAGCCCGATTTCTCCAGGGGATCAAATTTAGTTCCTGAGATCAATAAAATGTGCATCTTCAACATTACATTTATAAGCACAAAATACTAAGTAATATTTTTATTGTTTTGTTCAACTGCTGTCATTAATGAGATTGGTGAAATGAGATGGTACAATTTGATTGCAACAATTTACTCATACTGACATAACGGTTATACCATAGCCTAATATAGCGATCGCGTACTTCATATGAGAAGGAAATGATAACACCGATTTTTATACGATTAGCATTAGGAAAATCTCATGATAGAAATAAAGAACAAAATCGACATATAACATACTACGGTAATACATGCTGACAACGTATCAAAGCAAGGACTTCCTTTCTGTACTTCCAATTCTTTAAAGTGTTTTAGACTGACTACAGTCATGGGATAAAAACAGTGGGCAGGATCAACATTTCCAGCACACAGCAAAAGAATATGTATATTAAGGCTGTTACAAGTATACTGTAACAGTAAAAGCAACACTATCATTTTAAGTTTAATAATATGGCGGTACTGTAAAAATATTTACACTCTCTTAATCCTTTGCAGCCAACATGAAGTGCAACTAAATAAATTACACATCTGTCCTGTACGCTAGCCCAGTCAGATCTTAAAAACCTTTTGAGCTATTAGCTTCACGTTAATATAACACATAAATCATCAAACAAATCTCTTTATAATGAACCCACATACAATAATATTACCTGCAACCACTTTCACTCAATATCATCATTATCATCATCATCAGTCATTCATAACCAATACTGAAGTACTTGGAGGGAAGCCTGTCCCAGTGCCACTTTGTCAATCACAATTTCCACATACTGGCCTCAGACTGAACCCAGACCTCCATGGTAAGAGGCAAGCAACTACCTCTCATAGTGAAAACATGCCCCAATAAAGTGAAACCTCTATCTATTGTTCCCACATGCAATGTTTTTCCCACAAGTATCATTAACCTTTTGACACCTAATGTCAACTATAGTGGTCGTACCACACCGCTAACCTCTAAAGTTGCATTTTATATATTTATTCAACAAATATAGGTACTGAATATTTGAAACGTGGTATATACTCTCCGTTTTTCTCTTCAAAATGCAGTTTGTTTCATAATTCTAACATATTTGGTACCTGTACTATTCACATTTTATATACAGGGTGTGCTAAAATTTAAAAAATAATTCCGGCGCCAAAAGGTTAATTTCTTCTGGTCCCAAAAAGTCATCAACATAACGCTGTGAAATGATACTGAAAGTGCTATTCCTCGAAGTATTGTTTTCCTGCATCAATTGTTCAGAATTCTTGACCCACAATATTTCCAGAATTATATATTTTTTTCCATTTCCCAAAACTGCAAGTTAGTTTTGAAAGGCATCAATGTGAATAGCAAGGGAAAGACATGAAAAATGCTACAGCAGCTAAGCAAAATTCCTCCATAACCCAATATGGGACGCTGGTAAAATGAAAACATCACTGGTTATCATATTAATGCATGAGGGTACTACTCCAAAGAGAACAATGTTTAATGAAATTTAACTGCTAGGTATTGTGTTGTATTTAATCGGTCCCAGAACTTTCTCAACAGACCTCACATGACAAGGTGATAACTACAGTCATAACTGCACACTCTGTACAATAATAACAAAGCACCTAACACTTTCTAAGTACCAAAGAAGAAGTGACTTAGAGCATACAGCCATCAAAATACCAATCAATCATAATTTCTTTTTATTTGTCCATGTGTAGCTTTTATCTGCCTTCCAGTCATAATTATTTACACAAGACATCTATTAACTACAGAAAAGAACATTTCCACTTAATTTGAAGACAAATTTGTGTTACAATTCACTAACTGTCCAAAACAATTAACCAAGTTCCACAGCAAAGACTTCAACATCCATTTTCCATCTAAACTGAATGCACATAGCAGGAGACTAGTATTGTTCAGTGATCAAAAAATACACTAACTTCAGCATGAATACTGACACACCGTTTTTTAAACCATGCAGTTATATTACTTAACTACATGTTTCCAAAGGTAATTGTGCTGAATTGGTGAAGACATAAGTGCAAGTGAAGCAGGTATTTCAGTTATTTTTTTCATGACTTGCTGTTTACTGGCATTCTGATTTAAATGACTCATGTTCGAATGTGACTGTACACACACAATTTAGCTGCAAAATATACATGCTTTAAAAGCCTCTTTCCCTTGAAGCATGTTGTTTACTTACACATAGTATGAATCAGTATGTTAGCCCTTCAAAGGGATAATTTCAAGGCCTGTCTTTAATGTGATATTCAGAACCCCTATATTTCAATAATGGATCAGATTTGTCTCAGCAAGAATGCAACTAGGGACAATATAAAGCGTCAAGCATTAATTTAATTTCAAACAAAACATTAAGTATCCAGAAAACATCACTACTTCTTTGAGAGTGGATAGGCTAGGTCTCCCTGCATTATTTTCTTCACCTCACTCTACATGGTGTTCATATCACCTGTTTATGGTGGCCAGTCAATGGGTTCAACATTGTCCTTCAGTACTGAACATTCTTAAACCGCATGAATGCAGGAGTCAAATAGGAGGAATGGGATTATTCTAGCAGGATAAAAGTCTTACAAATGGAAACAATATATTCTTCACAATGTGTCTATAATGAAACCTGCCTAGGTGCTCAGCTAGGTGTCCTTCTATACAATGGAGCATTCCAGACCCTTCATGGGAGATTCACCCACAACAGACATTGTGCCATTGTGTGAAAAGACTGATCCATATTAAGAGATATAACACTCTCCCTTTGGTCTGTTAACTAAAACCACCCATCATTTGCTGTAAAAAATGCAGATATGTCAGAAAATATGACTCTATTACATGTACCACCTACACTACTCTCAGCATATGCTAGGTGGCACAGTCTATGTTCATCAATAAGGAGATCCAACAAGGCAGCATTTACATTTTCTCAGACCAGCTGCCTGAAGTTCAATATAGCCACATGTTTCTGCCCAGAACAGTTAGAAGCAGCCTGAAACTCCTTGCAATGATGAAGGCTACTAATACAGCATCCTAAGCTGAACTGAATTCATGCCACAACCCAGTTCCTTGACCTTTTCAAACTTGTATATCTGTCCAGTACTACTATGACCAAGCCCTTGCCTGGACTCTTGGTCACCATACTGTCCACCTAACCTACAGCACTTGCACTTAATGCTCCCTCCTAAACAGGAGCAAGATGAACTTGTGAAAAAATTTATCACAGTGGGTTGTAAGGATAACAGTGAATGATGAATAGTTCGAGCACTGCATGTCAGTTGTCATGATAAAAGGTTGTACAAAGCCAGGATAGTTCTATTTCATAAAAGACAGTGCAAGATGTTGGTGAACCATCAAGGTATAAATATGAAGTGCAAGCACATTGAGAACCATCCCTAACAATAAACAGGACATCACATATGTGAATGGATGCTGCATTTCAGGAAACAGAAATGTTATTAAGGAAGAAGCCAAGAAGATTCTAAAACACAAAGACCTCACAACCGTAACACAGTGCATGTGGAATGTAAAAAAAAAGTGATACCCATAACAACTGCCACAAATGTAATCATCTCAACATCATTCAGAAAATACCTCAGCCACATACCAGGAAAGCATGAAATAAAGGACCTAGAGAAAAGAACCATGCTGGGTATTGCACACATGCTTCAGAAAGTACTAATGTAAAAGCACAAAACAATTAACATGGGAAATCAATTACACTACTATACCATAAATTGTAACTACAGAACAGCTTCAACATTATGCCCCCTAAAAACATGGCTTGTTTCTTGTAAACTGTAAATACCCTGCATAAAAGTGATAAATAATAATAATAATCCAATGGGTATGGGAGAGGTAATACCTTTGTAAGGGGTTGACTCTGTACTGGTCCTCACCAACCCAGGTGTGTAACAGTGCAACATAAGGCACAAGCCATTCACTTCCCTGCACACAAGACTCCATGTGTAGTGAATAACTACGACTGACCAGAGGTGAGTCTGTTTAAACAAAACATGTTGGATGTAAAGGATTAAACCTTGAAGAAAAATCCCTGAGTCTATGAGGTAAACAACTGTGCCAAAGGACTCCAGAAGCATATGAGGTGGAAGGTTAGAAGCCATGAACGGTGAACGCTGGGCACCTGGTGAACCCAATTTCACAAAGCCTTAGTGTGGAAAGCGGAGCTCTGCCACACTGAACCATAATCCCTAGCTACTCATAGGACAGTGATGGAAAAGAGCAACAATAAAAATAATCCAAACAATACAAACGAGCAGCAGCTATTCTTGGAGACCAAGAACAAAAAAAACCAAGAGTAATGGGAAACCGAGTACTCCTAGGGCTGAGGAAGTTATTGCAATGCAGCAACTCCAAGCAGACAATCCACTCAGAGTCAAAGCCACCAAACCCAATATCTATCCAAAAACACAGACGTAAAACAAAGAATGGCTTGGACAAGGGAAGATATAAAGAGAAGTTATATGGTGCTATATGTATTGAAGAAAGTACCTCAGAGACAACTATAAGAAGGTGTATGAAATATGGAGAAAACGAAGTCCAGACTATGGGATGTACAGTACACGGATGCAAAGAAACTCATAAACCAGAAAAACTGTATCATAAGGAGAAGAAAGATCACAGAGATGGAGACTGAAGAAATAAATAAGAAACTGCAAGATGATCAAAGAAGCCATGTAAAAAAAAAAAAAAGTGAGAAAGAACAGCTAGAAGAGCTGTGCAACATGAATGCTGGAGCACAGAAGCAGAATTTAGCACCAACAACAGAAGAAGAAATGGAAAATCATCAACAAAGGGATTATATCAGTAAATTAGAAGAAAAACTTTGAAGTGCATATTATCAGTTGACACAAATATAAATTAACACAGGACCAAGAATGCAGAAAATACAAAATCATGTTTAAAATAAAAGAAATAGTGAAAACTGCTAATGAGGAAATAGCAGAGATACTAAAATATAAAGATCTGAACCTGACTGAGATGAGCAACTTATCTATGCAGCAGCAATGGTTATTACAGAAGAAGTAAATGGAACAGGATGCTACAAATCAGAAATTCAGAGTCCAAAACACCCCTGCGGGTTAGACGCATACAGAAGAGTATAAATGGTAACAGGGGAGATTTATCAGCTTGGGCAGAAATAAAAAGAGATGAGATAAAGAAACAGAATATAAAAAGAAAGAGATTACTCAGGAAACATAACACATTGAAGGAGGAAAATTTGGATGAAGTGACTGAAGAGCTCAAACAAAGAGTATCAGAAAAGACACAATGAATTTCTAAACACAGGAAAAGATAAAACCAGTACTATTAATAAAAAATGTTTAAAATAGACTGCAAGAAATTTTACAACCTTCTTAGACAGAAATATACTACTGAGAAAAATGCACAACTAAAAAAGAAATAGAGAGCTTTTGGAAAGAAAAGTTTGGAAAAAGGTTCAACACAGTGAAGAAGCTTACTGGATCAAAAACCAGTGCCACCAAAATCCCAGTATGGAAAGGAGACCAATATCTGAAATGGACGTCACAGAGGTAATAAGAATGACACTAAATTGGAAAGCTCCTGGAAGAGACCAAATAGCAAATTTTTGACTGAAGCAACTTACAGCAACACACACACACACACACACACACACACACACACACACATTTAGCAACTCTCTTCAACAAACTGATTGAGGAAGGTCAAATACCAGACCGGCTATTGACAGGAATAACAATTCTCATTCCAAAGAATGAATACTGAAAGACCAAAGAATTACAGACCTATAACATGCATGCCCACAATGCACAAAAACATTACTTCTTTTATAAGAAAAGAATACAAAAGTATACTGATAACAGACATTTGATGCCTAAAGAGCAGAAAGGGTGCTGTAGAGGATCGAAAGGCTGCAAAGATCAGCTACTAATATCAAGAGCAACATTACATGAACGTAAAAGCAGGAAGAAAAATGTATGCATGGCATGGACAAATTATCAGAAAGCTTTTGACAGTGTGCCTCACAGTTGGATAATCAAATCATTAAAGTTAAATGGGATTAATAACAAAATTATATTTGTTACTAAGGAAGCCTTGAATTTCTGGAAGACAAGTATGCACCTACATACAGAAGGAAAGATAACAGATACAGAATATTTAGAAATACAATGTGGAATATTTCAAGGAGACCCATTATCACCACTGCTATTCATTAGCTTAATCCCCCTCACAGAGTAGTTGAACAAGTTGAACAAAGGATATGAAGTACACACAACAAAAACTAAAGCATCACATTTACTTGACATGGATGATTTGAAGGTAAAAAAAGGTAAAAGAGAGGAAGAACTCCACAAAGAGATGCAAGTATTTAGAACCTTCAGTGATGATATCCATATGGAATTTGGAATGGACAAGTGTGCAAAGATTGTACTCAAGAGAGGAAAATTAGTTCAATCACAAAATTTAATACTTGACTTCAACAGAGAAAACAACAGCTCAAAGAGGAATAAACATACAAGTACCTAGGGCATGAAGAAAGTGAGGGCATACAACTTCAACAAACACAAGAAAGACTGATGAAGGAATACACCATTAGATTAAGAATGATACTGAAATTAAGTTGAGTGCCAAGAATAAAATTACAGCAAATGGAGCATTAGCTGTTCTAGTATTAAGACACAGTTTTGGGATTATTAATTTGAGATTAGAAGAGATACGAAAAATTGACAGGAAAACTAGAAAGGTACTTACAATGTATAAAATGCATCATCCAAATGCTGATATAGATAGACTATATGTGAAAAGGATAGGAGGAGGAGGAAGAGGCCTGTTACAAACTGCAGTGATACATAAAGCAAAAACAATTAACCCTTTGGCGCCAGAATTAAACCCCCCCCCCCCCCCCACCCTATCCACTTTAATGGCCGTTCAGCCATTTAAAGGGCTCACTGCACGACATATATATATATATATATGTCGTTCGGTGCCAAAGGGTTAATACTGCAGAATATTTGAACACAAAATATACAGAAGACCAATTTTTAAATACTGTTAAAAGTCATGAAACCAATCAACCAAACATGAATTCAACAATTAAGGTGGCAGTAAAGTTGCAGAAGAATTAGCCCAATCAAATGAGAACAGTGACACAAAAAAGCAAAATTAGGACAGTCCTTAAAGAAAAAATGTGAAAGCAAAGTAACGCATGGTCAGCATATTAGAAGTATGGATAGACAGCATAATAGCGAAGAAGACACGTTCTTAAGGCAGTCAAGGGGAGATCTGAAAGGAGAGACTGAAAGTGAAATAAGACCAGCACAAGACCAGGCATTACATACCAAATATCATGCAACAAAAATATTACAAAAAGCAACAGACAGCAAATGCAGACTCTGTAAAGAATTTGATGAGATAGTAGAACACATCATATCATATGTCTAATATTGGCAAAAAGAACAACAGATTAAGAGACATGATAGAGTGTGTGCTCAGCTACACTTTAACATATGCAAGAAAACAGGGGTAAAATTAGACAACAAACACCAGTATGCACCAAAATCAGTCGAAACAAGTCATGAAGGTAAGGTTACCATATCATGGAACCAACAAGCGCAATCCAACAGAACTATTCCCAATAATAAATTGGACATCATAATCAGTGATAATTAATAAGGAACATGCATGTTAATAGATGGTGCAATTCCTGGAGACAAAAATGTGATCGGGAGAGAAGGTGAGAAGATTTTAAAATATAAAGACACCATAACAGAAACTGAGCGCATATGGAATGTGAAAGCAAAAGTCATACCACTGATAGGGGTGTCTAGAACCAGTTCGAAAACACCCTGACAATACCAGAGCAACATAATAGGAAAGCAAGAAATTAAGGAACTGCAAAAAAAAAGCTGTACTGGACACTGCACACATACTGCGGAACGTGCTAATATAAAAGTACAAAACATATTTCACAGACGAAATAACATTACACGTAGCACAAATTGTAAATACAGAATAGCTGCATCATTATATACCCTAGAACCATGGTTTTTTTCAGGTATATAATTGTAAATACTGGCATAAAGGTGACAACAAACAAACAAACAAATAACAGGGTATGAAATCAGGGGGAAAAATAGTCAGCCATTTATTCTATATGGATGACTTGAAGCATTTTCCAGAGATGAGACCAAGTTACACCAGAAGATGAACACTGTCAAAACATTCAGCAACGTCATATGAATGGAATTTGACCTAGACAAATGCACCACAGCAGTTTTCAAGCATGGCAAGCCAACTAAAGCCAAAACAGTACTTTAACTAAACCAGACAGTAATAAGGAACAAGGAGCTTGATGAGACCTACAAGTATCTGGACAGAGAAGAAAGTGATGGAATTGAAAACAGTCAGATGAAGGACAAATTAGTGGGGAATATTACCGTTGGGTCTGACAAATTTTCAAGATGGAGTAAAACTCAAAGAACAAGAAAAATGATCAAAAAACAAGAAAGTTTCTGACTACTGAAGGAATCCACCACCTGAAGACAGATGTTACTAGAATCTACATCAAAAGATGAAATGGTGGATGTGGATTAGTCGAAATGGAGTCTGCAGCAAGTACATAAAGCAGCCAAAGACTGGCTTACCAGATTAGTGCAAAAATATGATGCTGGGAAAGCCAAATGCTCTCTAGAAAAAGACTCTAATCTCATAAAGCAAAAGTATATGACAGAAGAAACTGCTGCCCAAAAGATCAAGAATCAACTTAAGTCCAGCAATGAAAATGACAAGATACAAGGATTCAAAGGAAACCAATACATGGACAATTGTACCAGAACCTTGAAAGACCATCAGTAGATAAAGAAAAATCCCTGGCATGGTTATGTAGCTCAGGTATAAAGGGACAAAAGAAAAGTTCAATAATAGCAGCCCAAAATCAAGCACTCGCTACAAGTCATTATCAGAGAAACACTATGAAGCAACCAGTTGACAGTAAATAAAGCGGAAGAACACATAAAACAAATTGTTGAGGAGGCACAACACTACTGCCATCTGAATACACTAACAGACACAATAAGGTGGCTGGTTACATGGTTGGACAATTAAGTTCATGAACTCGCCACCGTGTGCTTGCTGTGGCAGCACTGGACAAAAGCCTTAGTATGGTTTGATGACATTGATATGAGGGGTGTTCAATAATTTATCCACCTAAGCAGGAAAGAAGGCAATGAGCGAATTGAAACAAGTCTGTGCATGTTGGGACATGTCTTGAGGTGTCACATATGCGGACTCAGCTCAGTGCGATTCTGTCAGAGTGACAGCATGTCAAGTGAACCTGTGTGTGAGGTTTCTAAGAAACTGCTTGATTTGGAGCAAAGATCAGTTATAAAATTTCTTACTAAAGAAGGTAAGAAGCCAA
>Ga0136643_10009503_pt1 | contig 14312 bp, 6 predicted proteins | sample TergutLab28metaG_FD_96883 | JGI IMG/M metagenome (GOLD analysis project Ga0136643, IMG submission 96883) | Labiotermes labralis P1 segment gut microbial communities from Petit-Saut dam, French Guiana - Lab288 P1 (version 3) (version 3) | ecosystem: Host-associated > Arthropoda: Insects >... | reverse complement strand
GGGGGGTGGGGTTGGCGGGGGTGTGCGGGGGCGGGGGGCGCACGGGGGGGGTGGGGCTTTACTGCAGTTCCTAAGGACACTATAATTTTGTCTTTTTAAAAATAAATCCGTGGCCTACCTGGCTTCACACTTGATATAGCCAGACAGGCCGCATGACAATGTAACAGGGCCCATGCGCTTCACATACTGGATAACTAAGGATACAGACACACACTCAGAATATGTAATACTTATTACCTTCCACGATAAGAATGGTTACGCGAACGCGCCTCAATGTTATGTTATACGTACATTGCCTGTCTCTTTAGTTAATGCTGGAAACAACTGCGTTGCGATGTTAATTGTCAGCAGATGTGCTTAAACTGTACGTGATAATCTTTATTTGAAAGTCACGTTTTAGTTTATCACCAGGTACAAGGCAGTGTGTTAAACTGCGCACGGCTCATTTAACTATCTGTTGTACGTAGGCCGAAGCACAATTGTATGTTGCCCAGAGTTGGAGACACCTCTATACTCCGCAACGGTGGTGTATATAAGTATATATATCAAAATAACAGTGTACCTTCCAAGATGGTAGCATTCAGCACTCATCGCAACGAGGAAACTAAATTTCAAACATTTGATAGTTTGTGTCAAAGATTTTTATTGATCGACAGGATTGCTAAAGGAGTAATCAAAATGTTGCACACAAAATTTCAAAAGATATCCTTAGAACTTTGTTAATCTTAATTGAAAGAGATTTATCAGAACACGTCAGTCGAATTCTCGCACATGGAGGGTCAAAAAAATTTCCGGGAGGTTTACGGAAAACAGTCTACAACGGCCTTATGAAAATTAAGCGTTGCTACTGATAAATATTACTAACAATCGGAATTGTCCAACAACTTCTTGTTCAGGTATGCTACATCGAATTTCAAAATAGTATGTGAAAGTTTTATGGAGACCAAAAAAGAAGCCCAACTCTAGTTTCATACATAAAGGTAACTTGTTCCCGTTACAGGCCCGGTGTGGCCCAAAGGGTGGGTAGAGGTATAGCTCTACTCTTACATGACCGCGGCACTAGAAGGGGATGAGTGGTCAGCAGCATGCACCGGCCGCACTTTAACCCCGGGAAAGGCCCGGTACCCATTTTACAGGAGGCTGGGTGGGCCCCAGGGACGGTCTGGACGGGCGGAAAATCTGGGATTCAATACCGGACCGTCCAGCCCGTAGTCAGTCGCAATACCGACTGAGCTACCCAGCCCACAGCTTCATATATACTTCTCTTTATTATGAAAAAATATGCCTGAAAGTACCAGTTTCCTAAGTACTTTTAGTGCGCAATGATTCATTAAGCATACCAGAACTAATCAATTACATGAAGTAGAGTTCTTCTCAGAATCTGACAGTTCTTTTGTTATTCAAAAAATTCACTGCGTTGTATGCAAACTGAAAGTTCGTTATCGCATTCAGAAGCGCCCGTCACCTGTTACTTTCCTGAGACAGATCATTACAGCCCACGGTCCCTTCTCTTTCTTCAAGTTCCATTTTCACCTTGTACTCCCACTTATGCCTAGGTCTTCCAAGTTTTCTCTTTCTCACAAGTTTCCCCACCACAACACTACAGGCATCCATCATCTTCCCCATACATACTACGTGCCCCGCCCACCTCATACATCTTCATTTGATAACCCGAATAATATTTGGAGATGAGTAAAGAACATTAAGCTCCTCATTATATAATATTATCCTCTCCTTTGTTACTTTGTCTCTCTTAGATCTAAATGCTTTTCTCAGCACCCTATTCCACATACCCTCGGTCAATTTTCTTCCCGCAGTGTGAGAAACCAAATTTCACACCCGTATGAAACAAAAGAAAAAATATTTCTGTATGTTTTAATCTTTATAATTTTAGGCAGTAAATTGGAAGATAAAAGACAATACAAAAAAAACGAAAATAAAAGGTTATGTGCATCGAGACAGTTTTTCACATTCTTAACAAATCATTTTAACAATTAAACACAGAGGTCCGACCAAAACTCACAACCTTGCAAGATCTGAGGCTTTCAGAGAGAAGTAACACCCTGTCGTTGCGTGAGTGGTCTCCGACGTTTTGCCACTATCGGCAAGTAATAAGTGGCCCAAGTAAAAAAGTACAAAAGGTAAACCAGTCCCGTTACAGGCCTGGAGTGGCCCAGAGGGTTCCGGGAAGTTAAGGTTCCCAGATTACGTGACAACGGCACAGGATGGTGGTAAGGTTGTCAGCCTTACGCACCGGCCGCCTTTACCCCCAGGAAATACTCCTGGTACTCATTTCTGTTAGATGCTAAGTGGACCCCAGGACCATAGTGCGATCGGAATCAATGAAAAATTCCAATGACATCACCTGGGATCGAACCAGCGACCTTCTGATTTTTAGCACAGCACCTTAACCACTGTGCTACCGCGGTTGAAGTTGTTGTTTGCTTAATTAATTAAGTAATTAAGCAAATCAATATGAAGGCGTATGGCTGGGATGGAGGTACAGATCCACACAATCTTGATCTCGGAACTAGACGGACCGAATAGTCAGGTTCACGCTCCGGCTACTTTAGCCCCAGGTACATATTGGATAGGAGATCGATGAGTTCCACAACCAGCCCGGACACCGGGAATCAAACCCAGATGTTCGTATCCTGCAGTCCGCAGCCTATTCTTTATAGCCTACTCTCTGAAGATCGAAAACTCTTCAGAAACAAAATATTTTGTATGAAAGAACTGGGCACTGCTAGCTTCCCACTAACTTCAGGGTTTGTGTAGACGTGACAGTATCGTGATAATGGCAATTAAAAGATTAACTGTGGCATGCTTTCCGACTCTACAGGCATAATCCACACGATATTCCTGCATGAACATTTTTGATGTAATATTTATGTCCACAAATTCTTGACAGGAAATAAAACGTGTTTTTGAAAGCATACGATACTTTAACAGCTGAAAACATACCTTTTCTTCAAACTTGGCGCTAGTGGGGCTCAGTGGTTAAGGCCACACCCCGGCCGCTTGACCCCCTGGAAATACCCGGAACCCATTGTAGAGTAGTTAGGGTGGGCTTCAGAGACGGTCTGGACAGGTGCAGAAAATCTCACCCCCACCGGGATTCGATCCCCGGACTGTCCAGGCCATAGCGGGTCACTATACCGACTGATCTATCCCGACCCACGGTAACCCACCATAAATAACGTAAATACAACTGATACAAGTAACTGGAACATTAAAAATATTACAGATTTTAACAAGTCGTTTATATAAATCATATTAAAAATTCAGTTCTTGCTTCACATAAGCAGAAAAAGTGTAATACGTATAGATATGATACTAAGGGCAGAAACTCCGAAAAGTCATGTACCATTTCCCGGCATAAGCAACAGATTTTACTCTATTCCATATCATACCGATTGCTCCTTGGAGACCAACCAGCGGCTGTTTTCACCGAGGAGCGACTCTGACTGCTCTCCCTACTTAGTGCCAAGGTTAGGAATAAGTGGTGTTATACCTCCACCTCTTGCACTGGAAGGCACTTACTGTACTGTTAATTCACGTCATGTAAAACACAAGCTTGTAAATGGAAAAACAGTAACTGTAGTCTCTATACAACTGGTAACTACTCATCAGTTTGAATGACTATCAGCATCCAGCAGTCACACAGCAGTCAGCAGTGTTCACCGCTCTACATAATATTCGAACCTTCACATACATTTTACCCAACATCGCATATTAGGTGAATTTATACTCTCTATTTTATACATATATATATATAATTATTTATTAAAATACACGCCGTGAATCGGAAAACCGATCAGAGCCAACACCTATACACCAGTAAGAAACATTACATCAAATAATTCTTTGGTGAGACTGACTGACGCTGCCCACAAATCGTCTGCCAGCCTACGCCTTAAGTCATCCACAAGTCCTCCGTTGTTCTAAATAAAATTTTTATAAATTTGTTAAAGTTATTTTGAAGTTATTACTTTACAGATTTTAAAACTGTTCTTTCACAAATTTTATTAAATTTCTTAATGAGGAATACTTCTTATAATGACTCCAATTTGACGTGAAATGAAATCTCTTCCAATCATGGCGTTGTAATATATCCTACCTTAATGTGCATTCAGCTCGAAGATTTTTTAAATCGAAACATTTTGTTAATAATCATTTAAAATGACGATTACTTACGAGTTGTGTACAGATAATAATTACTGTTGTTTCATTGACTAGTGTTTTAAGAGAACACAAACGCGAAGCCTTCCCTAAAACACACACACTTTTACCGCCACAAAATCAAACATGTTCACAGGAAAGAACTGTTGCTTATTCTGGTAATTAGGTATATGAAAAGTGTCTAATGTAAAACAATTGCGCAGAAGAATCGGGCAGGTGGTGGCACAACCACCGTGTTTTAAAGGTCTAGAACTATGAACATTACCTTATAATTATCCAGCAGAAGGAAACTTTTGACGTCACACACAAACACAATTCGCATAAGCCCGTGTTCTTAACTAAACTCGCAACCGCAAGAAGGTAACTGAAATGCGCGCCACGTTTTCCCTCAGCGTGCACTCGGAATATTGTGAACAAGTGGTGTGCTAAATTCATGGCATAACCAACCACAGTCACGTGACTCAGTGGACGTCCTACATTATGACGTATAAATAACAATACTACTACCTGAATTGGAAAGTAAAGCTGTCTGCCGCCAGCGACAACCAAACAGGTGTTTTGGAGGACAAAATGTGTAGAGGCAGAACGGAAACCGCCTGCACTTTTGTTTATGCACAGAACTGCACTACACAGTTCTTAAGAATTCTTTTCACAAGAAACTGTTAAGGTGAGTCATTGCATTCTAACTTCTAAACTGCACAGTCATTTGAAATAAACTTTGTATTGGTGGGTGCTTTCACTAATCTGCCACTAAACTTTCGATAACCTGATATTTATTGGGCCGTACGTCATTGTGATAACTGAAGAATAACAAAGCAACTAGATGCCACTTATTATTTTATTGTACTTCTTATAGGCTCAACATGTTTCGGGCATTACTATGTCCATCATCAGTAGCGCGCGACTATGATATTGATTACCGCATTGGTCGTTTCGTTTTTGGTTTACTGTATGTTGGAAGTTAGGTAATCTGTTGCTAAACTTGCGCTAATCTGTCGATAAACTTCCGCTAATCTGTCCCTAAACTTGCACTAATCTGTCGCTAAACTTCCTCTAATCTATCCCTAAACTTTTGCTAGTCTGTCACTAATCTTCCCCTAATGTGTCGCTAAACTTCCGCTAATATGTCGTTCAATTTGCGCTTATCTGTCGCCAACCTTCCGCTAATATGTCGCTCAACTTGCGCTTATCTGTCGCTCAACTTGCGTTTATCTGTCGCCAACCTTCCGCTAATCGCTCAACTTGCGCTTATCTGTCGCTCAGCTTCCGCTAATATGTCGCTCAACTTGCGCTAAACCGTCGCATCTGAATTTTTTTTTTGCGATATTTCACGTCCTGAGGACGGTGATTTATCGGGTTCGTAATTACGTGGCTATATTCCAAAGTTTCGGAAAAATGTACTGCTCCCTTCTTCAGTGTAGAATTGTCAAACTTGAAGTATTCGCAATGATTATTTTGTTTCATGTGACGCAGTGTAACTTGGTGGGTTAGTACCAACGTAGCGGAGGAACTTTTAGCCTTTACATCCAGGGTGAAATAGTGTGATATTGGAGGCTCGAAATGTGGCGACCGTCAAGGACGCCGTCTTCGTGAGGTCTGGTAGATAGGTACCAACATTTCGGAGGAGATATCTGCCTGTATTTTCTGGTTAAAGAAAGAAAAACGTGCACAGCAGTTCCCTCCGAATCCTCTGTGTATATCTAACAAACCACACGACAGCAAGAAACAGAAGACAGTAGTCTGATACTCAACTGACGTTTTGATCCATAAGTGAAATGTTACAGCTAGTGCAGCTGTACATCAATATTCGGAAAGCCTCTTACCTCACAATAAACAAGACCGGCAATTACGTTTTTAGCGACATAGAGGCGCGTTCGCCTAACCATTGTTGCCGTGGAAAACAATAAGTTTTACACATTCTGAGTGCGTATCTGTAGCCTTATTTATCCAGCACGCAACGCGCATACGTCTTATTATATTATCTGTGTCCTGCCCCGCTCTACTATATTTTTCCACATTATCTCAGAAACGGCACGATTTTCGGGGAAAAATAAAGTGTCTGAACAAAAATATGTGTTCCGATTTTCTTTGTAACTTTTGTCTAAAACATGTTACATTTTAGGAGGTGCTTAGCGAGATATGATCATAAATGTAAAATCGGACTTCATGGAACGTACCTGTTATTGTTGTCAGATTTTAATGAAACTTGAATATTTCACGATAGGTTTACAAAAATTACTCAAATATCAAATGTCATGACAATCCGTCCAGTGGGAGGCAGTTGTTCCACGCGGACGGAGAGACAGACAGACATGACAAAGTTGAGTGTCGTTTGTCGCTGTTCTGCGAAAGCGCCTAAAAAACATGGATTAGTGCCAGTAGGCAAGAATACTTTCTCTTCTACACAAAAAAAATGTGCTGGGCGTTCTGTCCCAAGGGGCAGTGTGGCCGAGGCACAAAGCTGACCACCCATTTCCATATAATACCCAGATTAATAACAGGTGCAGCTATACCCCTTTACACCTTCACAGCGGGACAGAGACAAATATTTGTATCGGAACTACTGCGGTTTTCACTCTGGACTTCCCGATGTATTTGCATATATCTCACAACCCTTATCACTCAGCATCAGACAGAACTGTTTATTACGTTCCATCAAACACGGCTACGTGTTTCGACAACTCCATGCTCATCTTCAGGCCATTAAATCATATCAAATTAAAATTCCATTTGCAAGTCCGTTTTCGTGTCGTTAGATTGAGATCACAACATGGTGATGCAGTTGGTTGAGGCACTGCGCTACAAGCCGGAAGACCGCAGTCTCGATTTCCGATGGGGTCATTGGAATTTTTAATGAATTAATTCTTCCGGCCGCACTATGGCCCTGGGATCGACTCAGCCTCTAACAGAAAAAAGTACCTAGGGTATCTCTTGGAGGGGGTAAAGGCGGCCGGTAGGTAGGTCTGACAAACCTTGCCAGTTTCATGTGCCGATTGTCTAGCAATTATGAGAGCCTCAAATTCCTGGAGCCCTGAGGGCAGGTCCAGGCCTGTACAGGGATTAGGGATTGCTGGTTCATAGTATTGCCACAAAGATTATGTACCTACCGCACCCCACTCCCTCTGCTGACAGTGTCATGCCACTCCACCCCACTAAACTTCACGGACACATAACAGACCCCCATCATTTTTCAATATAATAGCGAAAGGGGCCGAGCAGTGGGGACTTACACCACAGCAGATTTTTGAGGTCGAGCTGCCGACTGCTAGTTAATCAACTGTAAGGACTTCACTTATATTTAGCACTGCTGTCACACATACATGTGAAAGCCCATTACATTTCCTCCACTGCAAATTATCACTTTTATCGGACAGAGGGAACTGCGTGTACATTGCCGCTGTAATGTTGTATCGTTCATGTTTAATGCTTGTAACACAACCCACTGTTATTTTGACAAAATATGGATCCATGGAATATAAGCACGTACTATGTACTTGCGTATGTATATATATATATATATATGTATGTGTGTGTGTGTGTGTGTATGTATGGATGGATGTATTTGTGTGTATGTATGTATGTATGTATGGATGTATGTATGCGTGTATGTGTGTAAGTATGTATGTATGTATATGTGCGTATGTATGCGTGTATGTGTGTATGTATGCGTGTATGTGTATGTATGTATGTGTGTGTATTTGTGTATGTATGTATTATGTATGTGTGTATGTATATATGTATGTATGTGTGTAGATGTATGTATGTATGCGTGTATGTATGTATTTGTGTGTATGTATGTATGTATGCATGTATGTATATATGTGTATGTATGTATGTATGTATGTATGTATGCATGTATGTATATATGTGTATGTATGTATGTGTGTATTTGTGTATGTGTGTGTGTGTACGCGCGTATGTGTATGTATATATATATATATATATTATTATGTATGTGTGTATGTATGTATGTGTGTATTTGTATATGTATGTGTGTATGTGTGTATTTGTGTATGTATTATGTATGTGTGTGTATGCGTGTATGTGTATGTATATATTATTTATTTATGTATGTGTGTGTGTATGTATGTATATAATACGTATGTGTATATATATATGTATGCGTTTATGTGCGTATTACGTATGTATGTACTATGAATACATGTATATATGTTTATGTATGTACGCATGTGTGCATCTATGTATGTATCTGCCTATGTATGTATACAGACCCACCTCCTCTTGTTTCCACTGAAGCTTCAAGACAGGGTCTGCTCTGTCGCTTGGTAATGTCTCAGGCACCCATTCATTGAAACTCCACGGCCTGTAAGACAAGCCTCTCGACTGACAAATTTCCAAGGCGCACACAGAACCGCAAATTGCATGTGGCTTCCAGAATTCCATGCTTCAATAATTTCATCAAAAGTTGCGCAGGCAACAAACGTAAGTCCTACAAAATCACTAGAATGAAAATATTCGCAACACGCGAAGCCCAGCACGGTGGCTGTCAAGCATGCGATTCTTCAGGCTAAGGGTGCCATTACGGCAAAAGCTACGTATGTTAAGTCATGAACTACTGTACCAACCCTAGACTGACGGAGACTCTACATATACAGTGTACTTTACATGGCTTTAAGCATTTCAAATATATATATAGTGGCCACAATGTCTCGTTACGCCATGCAAAAATGTTTGCATCGGTGCTAAAAGTTACTCCCAGTACAGCTGCAGCTGCACATTTTACAACATACAACACAAGCCCTTAATTGTCCAGTGGATTCTTTTGTGCTACATCATTATCATGACAGAGAATAATTCTGCGCCGTTTTCTGTGGAACATTTCCGGAGCATTTATGGGGGTAACACGTACAGAAGCAAGGCTCATTGCTTGTTTAAGGTCTGGCAATTTCTTGGTAGCGCTTATGTGCAACTATATCCTTGAGGGAGCCCCAAAGAAAATTATCACATCGTCTGCGCTTCGATGTAGCCAGTCAAATAGAGCAGCCAGCACATGTGACCGACGTCCAATCCGATGTTCTCTGAAATCCACACTAGGGTATTCCCTAACAGCGAGTGCGTAATGTGCCAGTACTACATTCCGTTGGAAGCGGAGATTGTCTTCAATGCCAAGGTCTTCCAGTTGCGGCCCGATCCAGTTTTGCACATGTCCAGAAACGCGTGCTGATTAACTGGGCCATCAAAGAAATACGGTCAAAACATTCTTAGTCCATATCATGACATGGAGAATTATATTCCATTTCCTCGAAAGAGTAATGTGGATTTTTCTTGGACCAGAACACAACGTTCTGCGTTCGACAGCTGCGGTATTAGGCACATTCATCACTAAAGATGACATTTCCGCGTTTTGGAATCGTGTCATATGTCTGAACCATTATGCACATGCCTCCCATCTGCCGTTAGCTCCTGAATGAACGTTGGGGGATATGCTTGCACTTTTGAGGCAAATTTCATGTGTTTTTGCCCCCTGAAAAGCGATATTCCAAGACCCGATTCTCGTTTACGGTTCGACTCCTGTGGCGACCCGGCAACAAATTCCTCTACCAATCCACACTGCCGCCCTCTGTTTGATGGTCTTCCAGTTCTTAGCGTATCTTTTATGTTGCCTGTTGCGAAGAGTTTATGTTCCCGACGCAGAAGTGTATCTTTAGATGGAGTTTCTTGGCCCAATCGTTACTGGAAATTCCCGCGCATCTGGCTCGTTGTTTTCCTTGTTTGTGTGTGTTCGTGTGTCCAGACATTGACATAAACCTTGGGTTTAATGGTGTAATTACTCGTATCATTCATGGTTCTGTTCAGCTAAGCTACAGAAGAAAATGAAATTATGTGTCGCTTCCACTTCTGCATGGGAAATGTGTATATATGAAAATATGCACAACCGTAAAAGTTGCTATCTTATTGACAATGGATCGACTAGCACTGTCGTCAGAGATGGCGCTCCAGACAGACGGACCATAACATAACTGGTCGTGAGTCCCAGGCCAGGCTTGACACCAAGAAGGATTGACGTCTTACCCTCAGCGGTAACGTAACTTTGACTATGAATTTGATTCTTCTTGGACATTTCGACCCTTCAAAATGAGACCTCGAAAGGTGGGGCACCGATTAACCACTGACGCATATCCCAAAAGAACGGAGACTGCAACTACGTCGCTGGAAAAAAAACCCGAACCCAGCATGATTAAACCTTATTGAAGGTTTCTATACGGCGAGACAAGAACGAGTGAATGGACAGTCACAAATTGAAACTGAAAGACAAAATGCAAGTTTATGGATATTGAAAAATAAGGGGCAACACTTGCAATACAAAAGGCAAGAAAAGTACAATTGAAAGTGAATCATTTCGCAAACTGCATTACTGGAAGGGAGGCAGGAGATTTTTGTACGTGATACGCTGGTGGTCGATCCATAAGATTCGTTACTCAGGCCTCAGTTGAGAGGCTTTAGAGTTCATTAAGGACTTAATGGGGGAGGAGGGACGCATGTTTGAATCCAACCTCGTTTAAATACTTACATTTTTTGAGTGGCTAAAGAAGGTATTAATTAATAATTAAGCAGATCAATGCATATTGAAAGTAATTCCTATGCTTAATAGCACCACCTTATGAACACGTAAGACGGAGTGAAGTACAGCACCACGCTCTAACCTTGGCATTATACACATGCAGGGCCTCACCCACAGGCCCTGGCCACTACACTTCCGGGAAATTTTCGCCGATATCTGTTACACGGTTGTGTGGCCCCTCAGGTGTCTTTGAAGATGTGAACAGAAAAATTCCCGAATGCTGCAAAACGAAACCCTAGACTCGATCGTTGAGCCCAAAGCCTTATTAGTGTACTGAATGTGCTCATACGTTGTCCATTTCTGCATACTGCTGTCACCATAACACATTAAAATACAGGGGCACCAACAAAACGGTTCAAAGAATTGCAATTAGCACAATAAAGAAGAAAAACAGCAAAACCCCAAATGCCATGGCAGTGATATATCAAACAAAGGTGACAAACTACGTCAGCAAAGTCGATATTGGTAATAATGCCGGTAGAGTCATCGAAAGACACGTGTTACAACAAAACTTAAGACACTTTGCGATAGAATACTTTGGTATTGACTACAATACACATAAACAACTACACAAGAGTCCACACACGTAACTAACAAACTATACATCGCCGTCATGTTTGTAAGTTTTAAAGCAGCAAAATTTTTATCATAAAATAAGTAGGCAAGTTTCTTATCTATTCAGGTACCAAATTTCGTGTGTCTGACTTAAATGGCTCATTGTACGTGGCTGACAAATTGAAAGATAAATTCTCAAGGTCTTCGGCTTTTTTTTTTCCTTTACAATGTAGAAAATTACTCTATTCTTTGTAGATCTGCTACCAAATAACATTGTAGCGCATTTGTGTCACTCCCACGTAAACACGGCACATTAGTGTTAATGGTAAGCAATCTACAATCCATGTAGTGCAGTGGTCTCCAGTGGCAAAATATTTACGACATTCTTCATGCAATCAATTGTCAGTCCGATCAAGAGGTGCAGGGGATAGGGAAAGGACGTGTGAAAGTATAGTTTACACATCTAACAAAATAAGGAAAGAACGCATTTCAACTCTACTGGTGGCCTAACCAGATTACTTGTTCACTGAAGGTTCTAAAGGCTAATTCACACTTGTGTTCCGTCGATGCCGCTTTGAAAGCGACTTCTCAAGGCCATGGCACAGCACGGCAGCGGCACGGCATGGTATGTGTGTGAATTAGACTTAATACTAACACGAATACAATCGGCACGGCATGGACACTGCTAGGCACAGTGTTCAAAACCATTTATTCTGTTGGCAGTTCAGAGTAGATTTTTAGAAAAAGGAGAGAAAACACTTGCTGGTGCTTGTGCTTTGTTTCCACTCTTATCAGCCTGCTTCTTACCCTTGCTTCAACAAATGACAAGTAACGTGGTCAATACTACACGTTCGCAGAGTATCTTCTATCACTTCCTAGAGCACTGCAGATGTAGACATTATCCTGGCAGATTCAGGCTTTCTATGTGATCAAGCCGCCGTGCTCGATGACACGTTAAAAGGACCACCCTGCTGTTAGGCAGAAAACTGAAGTACATTCCAATGACATACGTAGAATCTAAAGAAGTTATTCAAATGAATACGAGGGGTGAGGAATATCGATAAGCTAGAAGTAACAACGAAGCATGGGCGCTATCAGGAATCTTTTGAATAGTGCAGAAAATTTATTTACAAAATTAAATTTAGGTAATTTCAGAATGTTTATATGGATCATTCTAGAAATGTATTGAACGCGGATTTAATGGCCTTATGATACGGAATAATTAATTCTCTTGTTTATAAGTTTTTTCAGTTATGCTTTAAAAAATCAAGTGAGGTAACTAGATGTCTGTTTTCCCCCCTCCCGTCCATTACCGCTGACGTCATGATGCAAGATTTACTGGTTGCACCAGCTAAACCTATCATGGAGTCTTGGATGAGAAGAGAGAATGACTCTTCATGACGTGCTTCTTGGTTTACTTTATGACATTCAGCACCTCAAGACCACACGGTGTTACCGACAGGGTGACTGATACATGATGAATTGTAAAGGATTTGGAAGGAAGCGATTACGCCCTAATAAAGGCACTCTCTTTGCACGAGTCTGGAGGAACTGAGAGAAACCTCTCCCTTATTCAAGACAGCTTGTGTCCAGGGTAAGATCTGTACCGAGCACTTCTCAATAGTTATTGAGCATTAGGAAGGAATGATGGATGAGGCGCTGTATCAACTGCACACGTTTGAATTTTGAAAGAGAAGCGAGGATAAGTTAATGTGAAGTAGGACAAATGGTGGTGAAAGTGGAGTGGCCAACTTAATTGCACTGTGCCAAACTTGCATAATGGAACTTTAAAAAACGAATATTTCCTAACGCTAGTGAGCGGACAGGTGGGATTTTTACTCATTATAGTGAACTCTGGCCTAACCGGCGCACTGGTAGAACTGTCTTCATTCTAAGCAAAAACAGGGTCAGATCATTGGGAATTCCGATCGCTGGTATTTCTCGGAAATGGAGAAAGCCACTCGCTTGCTGGGATTGCGGGTTAGAATCCCGCCAGGGGGCATGCATGTCTGTCTGTTGTGAGTGTTGTCTTGTTGTCATGTAGATGTTCCTGCGACTGGCCGATCCCTTGTCCAGAGGAGTCCTACCGAGACTGTTGTGTGTCTGAGTGTGATTGATAAATCTCAACATTGAGGCGGCCTAGGACAGAGTAGTGCTGTTGCTCCACAGGGGAAAACAAAATGCAGCACCGGATTAAAAATTAACAATCTAAACTGTGTGGCCTCCATTAGCTGTCATTCCGACCTAAGTCACTGGCTACAGCATTTAAGACAGTGATAAGCGGCAAAAGAGATAGGCTAGCTACGAAACAGCACAGAATTCCACACACCATTCTACATGACCGTTTGAAGCCATGCAAAATTTCACAATTAAAACTGGGCTGTCCACTAATGTTTAAAGCAAGTGGAGAAATCGTGATTGCCCAGCACAAATTCTACTTTCAAAATTGTTTGAGGGTTAAAATAGTATATATAAAGATGTATGCCTTTATGTATGCCGAAAGGCTGAAATTGCATACAAAAACTGCCAAAAAACTGCCAAACAAAAAACTGACTGACAGAGATTGCCTGGAGCGATTCATGAGACGAAATACATGGACGCCGCGACGACGAACTCAAGCAACAAGTAGCAACGGAATTACAGCAGTAAACAGAGAACAAATCATATTTTAAATACATCTGAGGGTGTCATGATGACATATCAGGTAATTCCCGATAAAATTAGGTTGGAACACTTATTAACAGTTGATTATCCAGACAAACAAATGCACAACATATATAAAAATGTAAAGCTAAAGTGATTCCGTTACAGGCCCGGTGTGGCCCAGAGGGTTCCATGACCGCGGCACTAGAAGGTGGTGAGTGTTCAGCAGCACGCCCCGGCCGCACTTTACACCCGGGAAAGACCCGGTACCCATTTTACAGGAGGCTGGGTGGGCCCCAGGGCCGGTCTGGACGGGCGGAAAATCTCGTCCTCACCGGGATTCTATCCC
>Ga0136643_10009502_pt1 | contig 14313 bp, 18 predicted proteins | sample TergutLab28metaG_FD_96883 | JGI IMG/M metagenome (GOLD analysis project Ga0136643, IMG submission 96883) | Labiotermes labralis P1 segment gut microbial communities from Petit-Saut dam, French Guiana - Lab288 P1 (version 3) (version 3) | ecosystem: Host-associated > Arthropoda: Insects >... | reverse complement strand
GTCGCTGACCACCCCGTCACGCTTCGCGCGCCACCCCTCCACAGAGGGGAATTAGCTACTTCGGCGGAGGGCAAACCCCCACCCTACCGATACACTGCATAACGCGCAGGCTCCTTTTCCATAAGCTCCTTTTTCAAAGGAGCCGGCACACCGTAGGCGTGACTGAGGATTAGAGCTGACGGCCAACGGCCGACTGAGGATTAATGATGCAACCCACGTGCGCCGACTACATCACGGATTGTTTTCAAAATTATCTTGCAGTCAAAACTTAGGCTCATCTTGCGGAGATAGATTGCATCGTAACGGGCTTTGACCTTAATCGGCAATTCATCGCGCCCCATAACCTGCGCAAACCCCGTAAGCCCCGGGCGGATGCTGTTAACTCCGTATCTGTCCCGCAGTTCTATGAGGTCGAACTGATTCCAAAGTGCAGGCCGCGGGCCGACAATACTCATGTCTCCAATGATTATGTTCACAAGCTGCGGCAATTCGTCCAGCGATGTTCGCCGTAAAAAATGCCCCATCCGCGTGATATGTGCTTCCGGGTCTGTGAGCAGATGTGTCGGCATGTCCTTGGGGGCATCGGTGCGCATAGTCCTGAATTTGAGTATCTCAAAATGCCGTTTATCCATGCCGAGCCGCTTTTGCTTAAATATCACCGCCCCGCGAGAATCAAGCTTTATAAGCACAGCCAAGATTGCCATAAGCGGCGCGAAAACAATACACGCCCCAAGCGCGAGGGTAAAGTCCATACATCGCTTAAATATCTTGTACATGGCTATGCTCCTTTCTCGTGCTTAATCCAAATCATATCTACGGGCGGTTGATAATCGCTCCTACGGTGTCTCTGTATAGTTTGGAACTATTGTTTTGAGTGCCTCACATACATCACTTGGGTTATTGACTGCCGCTTCAAGCAATCTTTGCAGATTAACTTCAAGCTGTTCGCTGTCGTGTTCTATCGGGCGCGTCATGAATATTTTTTTGTGGCATGTAAGCTGCATGCCGTCACGCTCTTCGTCTGTGAAGAGTTCTTCGGTCAGCTTTTCACCCGGGCGCAGCCCTGTGTAGACTATCTCGATATCGCGTCCAAGTTTTAGGCCGGATAGTTTTACGAGGTTGCTTGCAAGGTCAGATATTTTCACAGGTTCGCCCATGTCGAGTACGAATATACGGCCGGTTTTGCCTAGACTTGCCGCCTGCAGCACAAGCCCTACAGCCTCGGGGATTGTCATGAAGTAGCGTTCCATATCGGGGTGCGTTACGGTCAGCGGTCCGCCGGCCTCTATCTGCGTCTTAAACAGCGGCAAGATACTGCCAACACTGCCAAGTACGTTGCCAAAGCGCACCGCCATAAACTTCGTGTTTGAGACACGCGCCATATCCTGCATCAAAATTTCGGTTATGCGCTTTGTCGCGCCCATGACGCTCGTAGGGTTTACAGCCTTGTCAGTCGAAAGCAGTACAAACTTTTGCGCACCGAAATTGTGCGCCGCTCTGACTACATTGAGTGCGCCGAATACATTGTTCTTCACAGCCTCGCCCGCATTATCCTCAAGCAACGGCCCATGCTTATGCGCCGCCGCGTGGAATATTACCTGCGGCTTGAATTCTTCGAAGACTTGGTTCACCCGAGCCGCATCCTGAACTGAGCCAATGCGTATGCTTACTTTTATTTTATCACCAAAACGCCGAATTATTTCATGTTTTAACATGTATGCGTTATGTTCGTAGTTGTCGAAAATTATTAGATGTTCAGGCTCGAACACCGATATTTGCCGGCAAAGCTCCGAGCCGATAGACCCGCCGCCGCCTGTTACAAGCACAACACGCCCCGCCAAGTAATCGCGAATGTTCTTGACATCAAGCGTGACTTCTTCGCGAAACAGCAAGTCGGAGATGTTAAGATCTCGCAGAGCCATCTCTCCACCGGCCCCAACTATCTCGCCTGTACCGCTAATATCTGAAATCGGCGGCAAAATTTTAAGGGTGCAGTCTGTCTGCGTACATTGCGCGATTACCGCTCTAAGGTCACCATCCTGCTCGAAATCTTTCGCGATTATTATCTCATCAACGTGGAATTTCGCGCAAAGCTCCGCAATGCGGTTCATCTGCGCCAGTACGCGTACACCAAGTATATTGGTATTATTCTTGCCTTTGTCATCGTCAACTATTATTACAGGAATTTTATCGCGAATTTTCTTGCCGAGCATTCCGCGCACAACGCCATACCCTGCGTATCCCGCGCCGATAACCATAACCCGCCGCATACCCGCCTTGGAAGACATAACATGCCCGACATATACAAACATACGCCTAACCGCACGGTATCCAAAGCGCGAAAACGTGAACAGCACAAAAAACATCAGCCATGCCACGAAGAAAAGCCGTCTGGTGAAAATAATTTCACGGTTTGCCTCAATCACAGCCACGTTAAACGCGTATAGGATTAAAAACGTTACAACCGAAGCCAGGAATATCTTGAATATCTCATCGATACTGGCATACTTCCAGAGATTATTGTACAGCCGAAACGCCCACGCAACCACTATACAGATTACAACAGCCGCCGCCGCAAGCACAACAAAAAGCCCCCATGCCCCCTCGGGAACTCCAAGCGCGTGGCTGCCGGGTACAGCCCCCTCAAACCACAGTGAGGCCGCAACAGCAAGCGACAGCACTATCATCGCGCTGTCTGCCGATATATATAACAATATCTTACCTAACCTGTCCTTGCTGTAGCTAAACATATTTACCTCTATGCTTTAGTTTTGTTCAATCATCGCGTAGCCCATGCCGAGCAAAGCCCAAAATACCGTTGCAGTATTGACATTGCTGTCGGTCGAAAGCCCCGACACCGCAAATGCAAAATACCTACAAGCAATCCCAGCCTCATGAACAGCACGAAATTGTCCTGTGTCTCATCTGTGAAAACTTTCCATATGGTTCTAAGCCCAAACAGCACAAGCAGCCCAACCATTAATAACATCGAAACAACTCCTGTGTTTACGGCAAACTGGAGATACATATTGTGAGGTTTATCTACTACTAAATAAGGTTCTCCGAAGAAACTAAGCTTGCCTATAACATCATGCTGAGGGAACGCAAATGTAAACGCATCAGGCCCATAGCCCAATAATGGCGCGTTAAGCACAATCGGCAATGTGCGCGACCATATATATCCGCGCGATGTACCAAACGTTTCGCGCCCTTCGAAACCGATCGACGGCACAGGCTGCGATATGTCAAGAACATCTCCCGCTTGTGAAAGCACAAAGAACCCTTCTTCTGCGCTGACGGCGAAGTTAAACGTTATGTTTCTGGCTGTAAGCAGTATGATATTTCCGCTTGTAGCCAGCGCAACTTGCCCTACATAAGGCACGGTATACATTGCCTCGCGCAGAGGCGAACCCTCGTGAGGCGCCCAGATTTCATCGGGTTCTATTGTTTCGCCTTCGAACGCAAACTCGACTCCCGTTCCGGCCTCATTAATCTGCAAACGCAGCTCACCGTGAAGTGTATCTATAGCTGCAAAACCATCGCCTGTCTCAAGACCTTGAAAGAAAAACGCATCTACATTTGTGCCGGTAACAAATCTGTCAAGCATCCTTGTGATATTGTAACTGACAGGCGGCAGCACAGCAATAATTACAACTGCTGCAAATGCCGCGCCTAAACCTATAAGCGTTGCCTTCGTCAGGCCTTTTCGCACAAAGTACGCAGCAACAACAACCAATGCAAAGCCTACTCCCGCACTAAGTGCGAGCAATGCACCGCTCGACCTTGACGCAAGCATCGCCAGTAACATCAAAGCACTAAGTGCTGCAAGAGCATAACTCAGCTTCGAACGCTTGCCGAAAGCAAATATTGCAAATACAAACAGCGGAATTACCAACGCGGCAAACTGCCCAAGATAGTTGGGATTATAAAGCGTTGAGTACGCCATATTGAATTGCGTACCCAGCTGCATACCTTCTTGATAAAGCGGCCCGTATACAAATCTTGCCCCCGCCGGAGTAAGGAAGAAATCGCGTCCGAAATACTGGAATGCTGCAATTCCGCCAACAACCAGCGATGACACCGATACGATACCCAGCATAAGCGTAGCCTTGAAACGCGTCCGGCAAAAACTGATTGCCGCGAAAAACACAACGATATAGCAAATCAAGACAATCAAGCCTTCATAGCGTTGAAAAAAACCCCATAGCACAGTACTGCGATAACTGCTGAACATTGCCGAAAGCACAAACACCAGACCCATCAGCAATGCAAGCTTTATATGTAAACTTTCCTGTATTTTGCCCTTCTCAAACGCAGCCAGCTTGCGCAAGTCAGCCGCAACGTTCGACTTCCCAACGTACATAAACGCATACGCCATACCTGCAAACAAAGTTGCAAACATCAGCACTCTGGCCTTTGCAAATGCAAAAAAATCAACAACCTGCGCGTCCATAATAAACGCCGCCATCTCATCCGCACTTGTATTGACAATTTGCGCCCGCACAATCAGCGGCACTATACCCACCGCAACCGCAAGATATATAAACGACACCCAATCAACCGCTGTAAACGCACGAAATCCGTTCTTGTCTACGCTGTTGTCGTGTCCGGTAACCTTTTGCACTTTTTGTACCTCCGCTAACCTAAATTAATTACACGCCACAATTATACCACACAGATACAACATTTGCCAACCATTATCTTGTTATTTCAGGCAAACTCGCTTATACTGGAGATACCTATACCACATACCGGGGAGGACGCAAAATGAATAATAACTGCATATTCTGCAAATTGGCAAACAACGACATCCCGAGCCACAAAACCTACGAGGACGATGACTTCCTTGCATTTCTCGATGTATTCCCGTCAAGCCTTGGCCATACCCTAATAATTCCCAAGGCGCATTTCGAAAACATTTTCGACATACCTGAAGACATCGCCGCAAATCTGCAGCGTTTGGTTGTAAAAACAGCCGCCGCACTCAAAAATTCGCTCGGCACATCCCATATTAACATTCTGCAAAACAACGGAAAAGCCGCAGGGCAAACCGTATTCCACTACCACGTACACCTTATCCCGCGATACGAGGACGACGGCATTCGCATCGGCTGGGCAACTGCAAAACATTCCCCTGAAGAATTTTTATCTTGTGTTAACGGCATCAAAGCTAAATTTTAATATTCGCGGCACGATAAGGACACCGCGCCCTGCAAAACAATGCACACATGAGTGAACCGTGTCTGCCCGCTAACCAATAACACCTCAAACATAAAATGACACTTGATAATTCGCACAAAATATACTACAATTGAATTAAGTCTGGATATAATATGTTTTCCGGATATAACTACATACAGGAGGTGTGCTAAATGGCATACAAAATCACTAACGACTGCGTTTCTTGCGGAGCCTGCGAATCAGAATGCCCGGTATCTTGCATAAGCGCCGGCAGCCCGATTTACGTAATCGCAGAAGGCGACTGCATTTCTTGCGGAGCTTGCGTAGGTGCTTGCCCAACCGGAGCAATCGTTGAGGCTTAATCATCAACCCGACAAAACTTAGAACCTGTACGACATACTTGTCAGTACAGGTTCTTTCATTTTACGAAAGATTATGAACGCAGCCTATTTTCTTCCTTATAACCATCGTATCGTTTTTTAAGCTTGTAGAAACTCCGTTCGCGCCGTGCTTCAATGCGCTTTGCAATCTTGTACACGATGAAAATTATCAGTGCCAACCCAATCCAAACAGGAATAGACATTGGCGACAGCGCGAAACTTATAACCTCACCTCTGTAGAAAATCAAATCGGACACAATATCCCGCGTATATACATCCCATGCGGCGATTATATCATCGGAAAACAGGAAGTTTCCGTCAAGTGTATACACAACTTTGCCAATAATCTGCCCTTCGTAAATAGGTGCCGTCAAACGTGCGGGATATGACGGTTCACCGTTATCATTCCGATGCACAATACTTCGCTCAAACTCAATCCTGTAAACTATGCGCGAAACTTCTGCCGCACTCAAGAATTCATCATGATTGGTATTTGTATGAAACTCCAGCATACTCGGATAGCCCAGACGCACACCTTCAACCGCTACCTCACCAAGCAGCTCATCGGCCGCTTGAATAGGCCTGAATGAATAGGTATTAAATCCGTACTCGAACAGCGTTACGGCATCCTCGAACCGGGTAAGCGGCCCGGAATTAAATATCAGTGCAATCATCACAAAACCGTCGCGTTCAGCCGAAGCGGCAAGACAATGACCCGCTTGGTCGTGAAAACCTGTTTTCATTCCGGTTGCGTACGGATAGAAAAATTGGCTGGTTTCGATTAGCAGTTGGTTGTGCGTTACAACATTGTAGTTGCGTGTCAGCCAAATCGGATCGCGGTTTTGTGTCGCCGCATTGCCGACAAACGTGCTTTCGCGCATTATTTGGTTAAGAAGCGGTACATCAAGAGCCGCACGAGCAATCAACGCGAGGTCGTGCGGGGTCGTGAAATGATCGTGATGATAGAATCCATGGGGATTAACAAAGTTCGAATTCACCGCGCCAAGCTCACGCGCACGCTCGTTCATAATATCGGCAAAAATCTGCTCGGCCTCTAAGTATGGAATAACCCTTTGCCCTGTGTGACGCTGCGCAACATTTTGGGCAATTACCATTGCGATTTCGTTGCCCGACGGAATCATCAACAGGCGGATCAAATTATGCGCTCGTATGGTCTCATTTATACTTGCCCCGGCTCGGCTCGAGAGCGGCGGGAGGTAGCGTATTTCAGTACCCACGGATATGGCTTCGGCCGGATAATTGTATGTTTGCAAATATTCAAGGCCTATCATGGCCGTTAAAAGCTTTGTCATGCTTGCCGGATACATAACTTCATGCGCGTTTTTCTCAAACAAAACACGCCCCGTTGTCGCTTCCATCAAGATAGCACCATGGGCATGTATTTCCGGCTGATTTGCCGCAAGCACTTCGCACGTCGAGACCGCAGCGAACACTATTGCAACAACCAAACCAACCAATATCAATCTATTTTTTGCAATACTCATGTAATTCCTCCAAAATCTGTTGCCACTTGCCGCATTATCACTTATACTTTTATTATAGTACAACCAACTTTTAAACGCAAGGAGTGCTTTTATGGCAGCACAAAATTTGATTGTAATAGACGAAAATCTCTGCACAGGATGCGGGCTTTGCGCAGGCGCATGCCACCAAGGTGCGATTGTTATCGAAAATGGTGTGGCAAAGCTAAAACCCGGCAATACTTGCGATGGGCTTGGCAGATGCCTTCCGACATGCCCCTCCGGGGCAATATCTTTTTCTGACAAGGTGCAAGAAGTACAAGAAACTTTAGGTGAACCGCCCAAAAGCAGCTCTGCACCGGCCGCATCAAAATCGGGATTGCGGCACTGGCCGCTGCAAATTAAGCTCGTTATACCGAACGCACCATTCTTTGCCGGCACAGACTTACTTATAGCGGCCGATTGCGCAGCCTTTGCATGTCCAAGTTTCCACAGTGACTACATGCACGGCAAAATCACAATTATCGGCTGCCCAAAACTCGACAATACCGACTACAGCGTAAAGCTTGCGCAAATCCTCGCAAATGACATACGATCTGTCACCGTGGCAAGGATGGAAGTACCGTGCTGTTCCGGACTGGAAGCCGCGGCAAAAGCCGCACTTAAACTCAGCGGCAAAAATATTCCGCTGGAAACTGTAATAATTCCGTGCTAAGGTGTAACCAAAACCTCAAAAAATTATATCATGCTGTGAACCCATATATCTAAACCCCACAAATCTAAACAATCGAGGTGCTGTATGAAAATCAATCCAACTCCATTTGTTTACGACACCGCCGCAGTTTCACAAAAACAGTTCGACGAACACATGAAACTATACCAAGGGTATGTCACCAAGGTAAACGCCATCACCGCCGTACTTAACACAGATGATTACCAAGCCCAAGCCAACGCCGTATCTTCCAGGTATCGCGGGCTTAAACAGGGTGAATCTTTCGCGCTTGCCGGCACAATCCTACACGAGCTGTACTTTCAAAATATGAGCGCGAAACTGAGCGACCCCTGCGAAAAAACTCTCATGGTCTTGGAGGACAGTTTCGGAAGTTTCGACACTTGGCTTGAAGACTTCATAGCCTGCGCGACTTCCGCCCGCGGCTGGTGCATATTAAGCTACGAGCAGCGCACAAAAACATTCCGCAACATCATGCAGGACACACACGACAATGGCGCGGTTGCCTGCGCCTACCCGCTGCTTGTCCTTGATATGTACGAACACGCCTACTTCCTCGACTACGGCACAGACAAAGCCGCATATATCAACAAATTCATAGCCTCTATCAACTGGAATGCAGTCAGCAAAAGGTTAAAGGCTCTTAGTGTATAATTCTGTACATTTTCATTGCGGGCGACTAATAGTCGCCCTACAACATCTACAGACAATTCAACGCAGCACCTGTGTGCAAGCTGTAGGGTGCGCACACCGGGCGCACCGCAAAGTTTTATATAATCTTCTTGGTAAATACAAGCTAACACAAGATTTGCTCCTGTACGGAATCCGTCAGCGTATATGTATGCTATCTTGCTTAGAATTCGCAATTTCCAGTTGATAGTACAGCTTCATCGAGCGTTGCTAAAAAGGCGGATTCAATAACACGTGCTTGACCGGCGGCTTGCTGATACGCCTCACCCTTTAGGAGCATGCCATCATCCGAGCGTATGTTGCCATAGTACAGTTCGAACAAAATATTGCGCATACAAAAGTAACCTCCTTGACCTTTTTAAAGATGGTATGGTAAAGTTAATAACATGCAATTCCCCCACAACATATTATGTTGTGTCAATGTTTTTTGAGGGATTTTATGATTAATTTTTCAGGTAGGCTAAAAGAGCTTAGAATAGCTAAAGGCGATACGCAGATAGGCATGGCGAAGCTATTGGGTTGTACCGAACAACACTATCAACGTTTTGAATATGGAAAAGTTACACCAAATGCGATTGTAATAAGCAAACTAGCCGACTATTTTGATGTCAGCACCGATTACCTGCTCGGGCGCACCGACAATCCACAGCGATATTAACCATAAAGGTTATAAATTGTGGCGTACCCATAGGGATGAGGGTACAAAATACTGCTGAGGATTTTGTTTGCCAATACCAAGTTTTTATGCTATAGTTAGTACAGCCGAATAGGCTATAGTTACAATTCTCAATTTTGCGAGGGAATCCAATGAAATTGCTGAACAACCCTGAATTTAGGCAGTGGTTTTCTACATTTCTACTAGTACTTGCAGGTATACTGTCCTTTATGGTGCTAAGTAATTTCGGAGTTATAACCGGCACTATCTCGGACTTCATTAGACGCCTCTCCCCATTTATTACCGGCTTTATAATTGCCTATCTGCTCGGCATTCCTTGCGGCGCTATCGAACAACGTTTGGGTAATGTCGCCAGCGGTTTCGTACGACGAAAAGCTCGTGTACTGAGCGTAACCATTACCTTGCTTGCGACAGTCGCGCTGATAACACTCACATTGTTTATCGTTGTACCGGCGGTTGTAGCCAGCGCACAGGAATTCTCCGCGCAAATACCCACGTATATTAACAACATCGTGGCATTCTCGCAAACTATTATGGGGCCGGATTTCAACCTCATTAACGCTCTTGGGCTGCAGCCGTTTATCGATGACTTTTCAGTCATGCAAATCTTCGATATTATCGGCTACGATTCCATTTGGACATTCATCGTCGGTGTTTTTGGGGCAGCTACATTTGTCGTAAACGCGACAATCGCAATAATTTCTGCCATATACATCCTGCTTGACGCACACCGCATGAAAATGTTCTTCGTCTGGCTGATAAGCAGCATAGTGCCTTCGAAAACTTCATCCGTGTTCTTCAAGTACGTAAGCAACATCAATCTAAACCTTAAAACCTTCATCTACTGCATGGTGGTCGACAGCCTTATAATGATGACAATCACCTTGTTCGGCCTCACCGTAATGCGCGTCAATTTCAGCATAATACTTGCGCTGGTCATCGGTGTTACAAACCTCGTGCCTTACTTTGGCTCGATTGTCGGCTCGCTTATCATCATATTCATGGCTTTCCTAACCGAAGATGTCGGCACGGCTGTCATGGTGACCGTATTCATAATCATCCTGCAGCAGATTGACGCAAACGTCATCAAAGTCAAACTCTTTGGCGACAGTTTCAACCTCAGCCCATTCCTTGTAATCTTCAGCATCACCATAGGCGGCTCGTACTACGGTGTTCCCGGAATGGTTCTGGCAATTCCAATTATGGCAATCGTGAAAACTATTTTTAACGATATAATGGACTACAGGCGGCGTGTAAAGACAATGGATAACCGCCTCTAGCCACACACTATTTTATATTTTAAGGAGTCGATAACATGAGCGCGAAACACGTTACAAAAGAGCAACTTCAAGAAATTTTGGCGACCGAGACCAAGGTTGTTTTGGTAGATTTCTACGCAAGCTGGTGTATGCCATGCAAGATGGTGGCACCTATCCTTGACCAAATCGCAGAAGAACGCAGCGACATAGTAGTCTGTAAGGTAAGCGTTGAAGAGCATCCGGATGTCGCCTCTCAGTACATGGTTCGCTCTATCCCGACTATCATCTCGTTCAAAAACGGCGAAGTCCACAAACGCATTTCAAAAGCCGCGCCTAAGGAAGAAATCCTTGAATTAGCGGAGTAACAAGCTTTGTACATTTGCCTCAGCAGACATGCAACATTTTAACAGCCTCCCATAAGATGTAGAAAAACACCTGTGGGAGGTTTTTCAATTGAATTCAATGAATACCGGCTTTTATCCGACGCCTTGCTCTAACGATTCGTCAATGATGTTCTTCTTGCTTATGATGATGTTTCCCGGTATGTTTGGCGGCAGCCAAAGCGGCAGCGGAGACAACTCAACAATGATGCTCATGCTGCTTATGATGATGTCAGGCGGCAGGTTTTAGCACCCCAATGAACTGCTTCGCAAGTAGGGGCGAACTGTGTTCGCCCGCGGACGATCGGGACGATCGTCCCTACGTAGGGCCGCCATATATGGCGGCCGTTATATATTACACTAAACCGGAGGATTGATTGTGCTGCAGCTACTAAACAAACCAAGCTCAACGCCTGCCTGCATACATGAAATACTTGTTTCCATCGAGGACAACACACGCAAAATCTCAACCCTAACCAAGAAGAAACAAAAAAATGCCGAAAAAATCTCAGCAACCCTTGATTTCCTACGGCTCAGCAAGAAATATTTATCCGAAACTCAAATCGAATCGTTCGTAAAATTCTCTACTGTTTCTGAAGCAAGTTCGCATATTCTGCCGGGTATCACAAAACAGCTTGATACATTAGAATCCACCATCATAAGCACAGCGAAAGGCGCGCTCATACATACCGACAACGACCCGGATCACGACAAGCTAAGCATACTAATCTCTCTGCAGCAATTCACTCTTAGCTGTCTGGAGAATGTGATTATCTCCGGAGATATGTTTCTGCAAAACTTAGAATATATCGATTAGAATTAATAATGCGGGCGATTAATAATCGCCCCTACAACATCCCCATACTATATCTAACCACATCTCGTGCCTGTTTCAGGCCTTCTAAAATACTGTACGGAACAAACAGATTACCCCGCCCAACACCTACGTCTACGGCGGGTCTGTTAGCCCCATGGAAATCCGAGCCGCCTGTAACCACCAGGCGGTATTTATTTGCCCAAAGCTTCGCCAGCTCTGTCTGCTGAGTTGTGTGCGATGAATAGATAGCCTCAATCCCCATCAAGCCGTATTCGACAAGCGTCTGTATAGTGTCTTCTATCTGCGAATCGTCCAATTTGTATAAAAACGGATGCGACAGCACAGGCACCCCGCCTGCATTCTTAATCAGTTCAATGCACTCCTTCGCCGTAAGCGCTTTGTGCGGCACATACGCCAACCCACCGGGTGAAACATACCTGTCAAAGGCCTCTTGTATACTCTCTACGCACCCGATATCCCTAAGTACTTTCGCAAAATGCAGCCGCGTGATTATGTCATGCCCGGCCGATTCTCGTAATTGCTCATGTGAAATATTAATGCCTAACCGCGCCAAAGCCTGCCGCATATTGTAATTTCTTTCTTCGCGGATTGTAATCAGCTCAGCCAACTTGCCCACTAATATATCCGACCTTGGGTCGATATAGTACCCAAGCATATGCACCTGCAAATCACCCAGATACGCGCTAATCTCGCAAGCCGGAACAAACTCTATACCTGCCGCTAACGCCGCTCGTTCACCTTCAAAAAAACCGCCAATCGTATCATGGTCGGCAATTGCAAGCGCGCGTAACCCCCGTTCCTTAGCCCGCTCTACAAGCTCGGTCGGGCTAAGCGTACCATCTGAATATGTGCTGTGTGTATGTAAATCAATCGCCTGCATTATTAGTTTTCTCCTTGTTCTTGAGAGATAAGTCATATTTCACCCTCTCCAATAGTACATTTATAATAAACGAACTCGAAGCTCTTTACAAGGAGGACTTTATGAAATCGCTCGCAAAAACCAAGCCCGAAAAACTCACCGCCATAAGCGATGCCGGTTCGCGAATCAATGCGCTGGCCTCAGGGACACTCGTCGCGTTTGCTATAACCTGCACAGTTCTAATCGGCTACGCAATGCTCATTACATACTCGACTCTCACAGGCGAAAACATCCCGCTGATAGTCACCCTAACCTGCCTCGTCTCAGTAATCGTATCCGGGTTCGATTCGGCAAAAGGTGCGCCAAGCCGTGGCTGGCTCTGGGGGATAATCGCAGGCGCAATCTATGCCGTAATCCTCGTATCAATCGGCATATGGATAAACCGCGGCTTCGTCATCGACACTCGAACGCTGACGCTCATCATCCTTTCAGTCGCAGGCGGCGGACTTGGAGGAGTGCTTGGCATAAACCTGAGGCGGTAGCATAGTAAACGGCGGAGGCTTGCCCCCGCCGTACAACTTCAAAACCTATAGCAACTCTATCTTACTCTGGTAAGTTTTACTATAGACTCATCTTCTATACCTTTTGTTTCCATCGTTAAAGTATCACCTGTTATATCATAAATAAAACCGCCCGTAGCCGTGAAAAGGCGATTGCCAATTACCGTCCAAGTGCCTCTGACATCAGCATCGATAATGGCAAAAGTACCGTTGGAGTTGAACTCAAGCCTCATACTCAATAACTCCGCGTCTTCGATATCTTCATCACTCAAATCAGGCATGTCGGTAACTTCCCATACTCCAACCAGGGGGTGGTCAATCTCTTCGAATAGTGTATCCTCCGTTGGATTAGCTGCTCCAAATAATCGCGCCTGTCGGAATGTCTCAAAATCACCGTCAAGACGGATAAATTGTATCCACCCATCATCACCAAACGTTATAGTGTTTTCAGTTCTTGAAAAAGGATACACCAATGTTGCTCCATCCGAAAGAACAAACTCAATTTGGCTGTTCATTACCGAAAAAGTGCCGGTTGCTTCTTGAACATTGAAAAGCTCAAAAGGAAGCCAGCTTCCGCCCATGGTGAAGTCCTGACCGGAAAAATTGATAAATTCCATACCTTCGACAAAGAACCAAGTTCCGTTTAAATCATTGCTGCCTTCAAGTGCTTCGTTGTTACTCTCCGCAAGGCTTGTTGGTGGAGTTGCAGCCTCCGCAGGGTTATCTGCGGGCATGTTTGTCGGAATATTGTTGCCACCATTTTCGCACGCAGCAAGTACGAAAAGCGCGAGTACTATCACAAACGCGAATACCGGGATTTTTTTCATAACCAAACACCCTCCCAAAGAGTTAATAAGTCCGCGAATTGACAGACTGTATAATTGAACATTTAAATGCAATTATGGAAATTATACCATAATCAAAACCCAACTTCAACATGGAATTGAAATGTACGTTAGTTTGCCAAAACCAAACCACTGACGGTGTCTGCCGCTTCACATTTCACAAATACATCAAATTTATAGAGTAACCCTCAGCACTTAAAGGATAGAAAGTTACGTTTTATCCTCAAAATCTTCCAAAAGATGATAAACATCTTGCATCAAATCAAATTCTTTTGCCAATTCACATAAGAGATCTACCAATTCGTTCTTGCTTTTATCCAGCAGCAACGCACGTAATCCTTGTTTTTGTCCTTGCTGTTTCAAAACTGTACCTTGTTCGATATGGTTACGGATTGCAAATAATACTGCAACTTCATGCTTACAATACTCGCCCC